>BNJV01002877.1_pt1 | contig 152088 bp, 251 predicted proteins | sample 8540591 | NCBI WGS metagenome assembly BNJV01 (sample SAMD00202457, study PRJDB9452) | human saliva metagenome | host: Homo sapiens
CAACACCACATCGCTGCTGAAAAAGGTAAAAACACATTTGTGCTAATCATGGAGGGAGAAGAATAATGAAGAAAAATTATTGCGTTTTGATTCAGACGACACTATTGTCCTGTCAAAAATGCCAGCGACACCATGCATGGCTGGTTTATTGGCAGAATTATTGAAACATTACGACGTGTATTATTTCTGGCACTGATTTTGAAGGGTGATCTATCCAAACACTGCTAGACAAAATCGAACAAGTTCCGGGCGTTGATCTTAGCTCGACTGCACATCATGCCGACCTGTGGCACTCGTACTATCGTTTCCAAGACGGTGAGTGGCGTGCAATATCAGGAGGATTTGACTGAAGAACAAAAAGCTCGGATTTTTGAAGCAATTGAAACCTCGCCAAGGAGCTTGATATGTGGGTGGACAATCCAGCTGGCGAGATCATTGAAGACCGTCTCAGCCAGGTGACATACTCTGCGCTGGGCCAAAAAGCCACATCTGAAGACAAATACGCATGGGCTGAGCCCGGCAAGGAAAAACGAAAATTACTCAACGACGCTGTCAAGGCACGCATCCCAGAGTTTGAAATTCGGACGGCAGGTACCACTAGTCTGGACGTGACCAAAGCCTGGCATCGATAAAGCGCATGGCATGAAAAACTGATGGAAGCGACAGGCGTAACCAAGGAAGAGATTTTATTCTTTGGCGACAAACTAGAAGAAGGCGGTAATGATTTTCCGGTCAAAAACATGGGCATTGACCGCATCGCTGTGGAGCGTTGGGAAGACACCGCCTACGCATCTGGAAGGCATCAACGCTGTTTCGTAGATGAAAACTAACAACTCCTTGAATCACATTAAAGGCGTCGGCCCCCAAAACCGCTCAAGCGCTGTTGGCGGCGGGTCTAGAGACAGTGGCGGACGCCCTAGATTCTTTTGCCGCGGGCGTATGATGATTATTCGGCGGCGGTCACATTGCTGATCTTCAGCCGGGCAAGGTGACGGTGCGGGCGCGCTGCGAATCGATTTCCACGCGCATTGTGCGCCGAGGCTTGAGGATTACCACGGCGGTGTCTGGCGGATGATTCTGGCAAGGTCAAGGCTGTTTGGTTTCAACCAGCCGTACCGCGAGTCACAGCTCAAATCTGACGCCGAGTTTCATGTTCTCCGGCCAATTTGGTATGCAGTATAACAGCTATCAGATCAGCAATCCATCCGTCGAACTCGCTAAGCAGACCGATGCGTCCGACGCCCAGCCTACGTCGGGCATCCATCCGGTCTATAGATCCATCAAAACCTCCGCCCAAAAACCGTGCAGGATGTAGCTGAAGAATCTGCGTCCCATCATGGAATTTCTTGCCGAAACGCTGCCGGAGCACATTGTCCAGCGGCAAAAACTAGTCAGCCGCGCGGAAGCCGTCAAGTTCCTCCACGCGCCGATAGTCACGAGGAAATTGCTGCGGCCGTGAACGCTGGCGTTTGAAGAGTTGTTTGAAATGATTTTTGGCAGCGCAGCTTAAATAAGCAAGAGCAAACCAAATTGACCGGCTGGCGCATCCCGTTCAATCAGCCGGTCGTCAGGCAATTTCGTTGAGCAGCTGCCGTTTCCCTTGACCAATGCGCAGCGCCGCGCCGCCTGGCAGATTTTTGCAAGATTTGAGTCCGAGCATCCGATGAATCGCCTACTGCAGGGCGATGTCGGCTCGGGCAAAACGGTGGTCGCTGGGCTGGTAGCGGCGGAGGTGGCGCAGGCTGGTTTTTCAGACAGCCATCATGGCGCCGACGGAGATTTTGGCGACTCAGCACGCCAAGACGCTGGATGAGCTGTGGCGCCGTTTGGCGTGTCGGTGGCGCTGCTGACGGGACATGTCAAGGGCGCTCAGCGGCGGCAACTGCTGGACAATTTAGCAAATGGTGACATTAACGTGGTGGTTGGCACGCACGCGCTGATTCAGGAAAAAGTGGCGTACCACAAGCTCGGTTTTGTGGTGATTGACGAGCAGCATCGATTTGGCGTCAAGCAGCGGCAGGCGTTGCTGCAAAAGCGGACTACATGCCGCACCTACTCAGCATGACCGCCACGCCGATTCCGCGAGTTTGGCATTGACCCTTGTATGGCGAGCTGGACATCTCGATTTCTGGACGAGCTGCCAGCTGGGCGCCAGCCGATTGCAAACGAAAAATTTGGTCGCCAGCCTCAGCGCCAAAAGCTTTATCGAAACTATCGACCGCGAAACTGCTCGAAAGGGTCGCTAGCCTACGTCATCTGCCCGTTGATCGACGATAATCCTGACAATGACAAAAATCGGTCGAGGCGGAATATCACAAATTAGCGAAAAACAATGTTTTCATCATCGTCGCGTCGGTTATTACACGGTAAACTGCCGCCAGAGGAGAAAAGCTGCGGTTATGCAGCAGTTTGCGGACGGTGACATTGACATGTTGGTGAGCACTACGGTGGTGGAGGTCGGCGTCAACGTGCCGAACGCTACGGTCATGCTCATCGAAAATGCCGATCACTTTGGCCTCAGTCAGCTTCATCAGCTGCGCGGGCGGGTTAGGCGTGGCCAGTATCAGAGTTTTTGTCATTTAATGATGTCGGGTCATGATAAACCGAGCCAGCGCCTCAGGGAAATTGAGAAGTCTCAAGATGGCTTTTTACTTGGCGGAAGTTGACCTGAAACTGCGCGGTCCTGGCGAGATTTACGGACGAGCGCAGCATGGTGCGCTGAACCTAAAAATTGCCTCGCTGAGCGACACGTCACTGATCGCCCGTGCGCAAAACGGAGGCTGAGCGCTTTGTCAAAGAGGGGCAGGGATTTGCTACAATATAACCATCTGGCGCGTGCCGTCAGTCGCTATCAGCGATTAACCACTGTGAGATTAAGTATGTATGCAGGAACAACACACTTAGAGATCGGCTGATCTTATCGGTGTTCATCAAAAAGATAGATCGCGTGGCTAGTGACACTGAACCAATGCTGCCGATTGGTGCAGTTTCCGATATCAAGAGACATTCTGCACTTTTGAGGTAATAAACGGCCCCTGATGGCGTCAAGCGGAAAAGTCCGGCCGTCGATGAGCCGTGGCATTTCATCAACCCAGACGATCCCGAACGACACAGCACTTCGAGATGATTGACCAGCATATTGACTAATTCTGGCGAAAGCGTTGCGAGTGCCGATAACTGTGAACGAGCGCGTTTGAGCGGCGTGGATGGCGCACGCGATCACGGATGGCTCTGACGCCGCGCATCATTTCCCGCCAGAGCATGCCATGCGGAGCTGCGCGGTGAGAAGGTATGGAGACGCGAATTCGCATTCTCAAGAAAACGTCTCGCAGGGCGACACGGGGTTGAAACTCATCAGCGACAACTGGAAGTTTCGAGCGCTAAGGGCATGATGACCATGCACTGGCGTTTGAAGCGGGTGTCGCCAGCGGTGGCTCATCCGCGCTTTAAGGCCGCCGTGCCGCAGGCGATATTGAGAGTCACGCCAGCAGGGCTTATCGGGAGTGCTATTTGCAGCTACAAGTTCGCGTGGATGGCCATGTATGAAATTTTGCGTAAAAACGGCTGGACGACGGAGCTGGCGCGACAGCAACCGCCGAACTGATGCCACTGATCATTCGTAGCCGTGGTGCTGGGCTGGCTCGCGTGCGGTTTGGAAGCTTGAGGCAACGGTGAGCGTTAAGCATCATCGCTGCGTAAATTGGCGGGCGGTTTATCCAGCCCGCCAGGCTCAACGACATCCCATGGGCGAGCGAGTGCGTTCGGCGATGTTCAATTCACTGGGCGAAACAGTCCGCGGTGCGCGGGTTTTGGACGCTTTTGCGGGCTCTGGCGCCATTGGCCTGGAGTGCGCCTCAGCCGCGGCGCCCAGAGGTCAGTGGTTTTCGTGGAACGAGACCGAGTCGCGCAGCGTGTCATTGCCAGACTATAGCGTACCGTGGGACGCGAGCGAAAACTCTATTGTATTAAAACAACGATAGCAAATTGGCTGGAAAGCATGAGCGTAACAGAGAAGTTTGATATCATTTTTGCCGATCCGCCATATCATCAACCCTCAGTTTTCCAGCAGTTTCGCGACCATGGGCTTCTCAAACCAGAGTGGATGTATGATATTATCACACCGCAGGAATAGGTGGGGTGCCAGTTTCAGAACGGAATTGTTGTGGTGGACAATCGTAGTTATGGGAGGCGCACCTCTTGATTCCATTGAGATATAATTAACAGGTCTCAATAAAGCGTTCTGATGTTGTCAGGTTTTTGTTATAAACCCGCTAAGTAGGAAACTGGCGGGTTTCTGTTTGAAGGTTAGCAATATGGCGTTATTGACCTCTTGTGAACAGAATAACTTCACACTGGTCACAAAAGGCAACAACAATCACTCGGCCTAAACATAGCGGAGTAGGGCGACGGAAGGATAGTCAAGTTAATGAATACATCAGGGGCGATTTCGGAATATATTCAACATACTTACCAGTGTGGTACCTAGTATAAAATTGACTAATACCCCTGAGGTATTATAATTATCATACTGATTGGCGGCCTTAAACAAAAGAGCTCTTCCTTCGCAGCAAAATCATTCAGGGTCAGATGAAGAGCGCTCGAATAAAGCTTTATTGCTGATGATGTCTGTGCATGGATATCTTGACCCAGAGCTTGGCATTACAACAGTCGCTCGCCTCGCTAAATAAACTCATCCTGGAATCATTTACGCACTCATGTTGTTGAGAATTTAGCTTCATCCAGGCCCACGATCAAGCGGGCTTACGCCATAAGGAGTTGCTACATCTTTACAGATTACATAACATACGGAGCAAAATCATGACAGGTCCAGCACCACTCACACCACAAGCACCTCGACAAATCGCATAGCAGCAAGCGCAACCCTTGTTGTCTGTTTGGCTGTGCAATCGGTGAACTTTACCGGTGTAAAATTGGTACACACGGTTGCACCTCATAATGTGTATGCTTCTGGCGGTATATTATCATTCGTTTCTGGATATGCCATCAACCACCCCTCTATTACAGGCTCGGTTATCGTTCCTTTGCGGGCGTTCAAGCTGGTTTGGGCTGCTGACACGTTGTCAATTCTCGCCATGACAATTACCAAACAACATCATTATGCACAATCCCTAGCGCCATGAATAGATCTCACTCATAAATCTATTGGTAGTCGTATCGCGTGCTTTGGTGCCTGCGCCTTTATTGTTGCTTGGTCAATCGCTATCTTCTACGACACGGCAAGGGTCACGCGTTGACTCACCATTATCATCGACGCAATTCCTAATACAGATGAAGTGAGGACAATGACGACGACGTATTATGCCAACTGTTCTACCAGAGCGGGAAGACGGTACTGAATCAATGAAGAGGGCGAACCTGGCTATAGGAAGAAACTTGACCGGATGGTGATGGTACCTTAACATGTGAACCGTGGCGCGGTAGGTGATTGACATTTACCTCCTGTTGTGCTAAAATGTAAGCATGAAAAAGGCTATAGTCATCACCGCCATTGTACTGCAGTAGGTGCTGTTGGTGTTATATGGCTAAAGACTCATCTAGATGATCAGGCGACTGCCAAGGCGGATCCGAACAAGTGCAGTCAACGCCAGAACAAAGAAGGATAAATACGATGTCGGTCCCGCGGACGCTTCAGCGCGAAATCCTGGAATTGGTCAATGCCGAACGCGCGGATCGGCGTAGCGCCGATAATACATGACCCGATAACGTGCGTATGGGCGCACGGCTAAAATCTGACGATATGTTGGCTAAGGGATAAAACAGCACAATATACCAGGTACAGACGGTGGTGTTCATTAGAGATATTAACCCTGGCGGTAAAGCTGGCTGCCGGCGGTTGGTAAAAATTTTACTGGGCTGGTTTTGAGGCGACAAGTAGAGATGCCTTTAACCAGTGGATGAGATTCAGAACCACACCACCAAAGCGATACAAGACCCAGAGTATATACAAAAATTGGGCTTGGCATTGGTCGCAACAGTGACAATAGCAAAACATACGCAGTTCAACATTTTATCTCAAGATAACAATTAGCATATAGCGCAAACCCCAAATCTCCTTGATAACAAAAAGTTTTTCTTATGAACAGGAGACGCATCGCTATAATACACTATAGTGAATCATTACATCGAGTTTTTATGTTGGCAGAACACAGTATTGCAAAAGCAAACTCTATGGTATAATAGATAGTCATGAGACACATTTGGAGCCAAAAGAGGAGGAATGAAATATGCCACGTGCTAATAATGATCTAATGGGCGAGAACTTGGGGCGCTGCGAGTGAATCTGAGGATAATGACATGAACGCTTCTTGACGCCATCCGTATAAAAAATCTTGACGAGCAGAAAGAATTAACAACCTTAGACGAAACGGTCCGAAGGAGTCTTGGAGAAGTGTGGTTACGCGGAATAGCGAAATAAACGTTGGCTTTTATTAACGTTGAGGGAACCGTCAAAAGAGCTCGCTGGAAGCTCATGATGGGTGAATTGGTACGCGGATGGGGAGGTCGAACTCCATTCGACAGAGGAAGGTCACATAATAGCGTTATACGACTCCGCGCTCTTAAAAGATATCACCCTGCCAGATGGCGACAACTTTAGTACACAAATGAGATAGCAAGGTTTGTGGCTCTTTAGCTCAGCTAGAGCATGCCTGAAGAGCCTTGTGTCCCCAGTTCAAGTTCGGGAGGAGTTTACTGTTAGCTGCATTTTATTCACGGCTGAGCATAGTAAATCGTGAACCACATGCGAGCAGCTTTGCAGTTGTTAGAGCGCTTCCCTTTGCCATGGAAGAGAGGCCAGGGTTAGAGTCTCCTTACTCCGCACCATATAGACTTTTTCAAGCTCTAGAAGGTCTTTTGTTTATAGCCAATCTGTAAGTACGCTGATTTCAGAAGTGCAAACATTTCATCAACCTAGATTCAGCAGACCAGCAATTGTTTATACGTAAAGAGACAAGGTTTGATAGTTCGATAAAATTGCCGCCCGCACTGTCAAGACAAAATCATCAAATACTCTTTCTCTAAGGTTGAGCACCTGCTCACTGTCTTCATCACCCAGTTCCTCCGCATAGGCTGCTAGGCCATCTTTGTTTCATCTATTACGTGTATTTTTGATTTCAGGTATTTGCATTGTTTTCAGCCCTATATTCACGACTGTTGCTTACTAGTATGCTACGCCTAAAATGACAATACATTAGCCAAATTATTGAGGAACAACTTCCTCTGCCTTTGCTCCATCTCATGTCGAAAGTGTGTTGCAACATATTATTCTTAGAGCTCCGTTATGCGAAAATCGTATTGCTTAATGTGATAAGCCTGCTAACATTCTTGTTATAGCGTATATAATACTATGGCGACAAAACAAGCACCTTGTTCCGCAAACCTACTTGAGTTTCTTTTGATGAAAGAAAGGAAGGCCTATGCGTACAATTCACGGTCAAAATAGATTACACCAGCAGAATAGATAAAATATGCTCACAGAGTTATTTGTACCGAGTAAAGGACAAGGACGACAACGACTCAGATGAGATTGAAGAAATGCTAGCAAAGAGATATTGAGCCAATGGGTTGGCTAAATACAGTAAGACTGGTGAATGGATTGATAATGCAACGATAGCGGATGTCCATGTTGTGCCGCTCCAGCATTTACAAGACACCAAGCACTATGGACTTTTTTTGAAGAGACAGGAATAAGAATTCTGAGAGACGTTCTAAAAGATGAGTTGTCTAAACTTCTCGATGACAATGCTCAGCTATGATGGATGAGTTCAAAAGGATGATCCTGCATGTTTTGAGAAACTTCAAAGAAAATCCCGGTAGGTTGTCAAACAAGATATTCAAGGAATATGATTGATGAAAATAATATGAAGCTTGATATGTTGGGAAAAACAATGTGATTGGGGATATTTGAACAGGTACTAATAGCTGAAAAATTTATTAGGCGAGGTTGGTACATCATGCTTGCTGAGCAGTTATAAGGTTTATTAAAACGATATGCCAGCTTTTTGTCGCTAAGCGTATGCCTAATGAATAATTCATTTCTCTTTTGGCGGCTTTGGTCGACTAGATTCAAGTGTTTTTCAATGGCTAAAGATGTCTGTATTATGATCAGTGGTCAGAATACTTTCAAAAAGGCAGATTAGCAATTAACGCCTGAAACAGTAGATATAATTAATAGGATGGTGTCTAGAAAATACTGCAGCCAAACACACAGTATCTTATATCGGCTCAATGATGCTCTGGTAGAGATATTTCCGTTATCTGACTTCTCCTCCACAGACATAAGGGCAGAGCTCGACATAGTCTGCTCAATATAAGCTGTTATCTCCCTAACGTTTGGCAGTTTATACCAGCGTAGATATAAATCATGTTCTTCATTTTATCCAATGGATTGCCGAATACCTTCAGGGTAAGACTCTGCGCCAAATTTCATTAATCTTTTGTAATAATGATGATTTTCGCTGTGGTCCGAGCAGTGCGTACTTTATAAACGCCGGCGAGAACAAAATGAGAACTGGGTGGCTCCCCAAGATGCTGCCATGTTCTTTGCGGCGAGGAGTAATTTGAAGCCTGAGAGACAATAAGAATTTGACATATCGGCAGCTGTGGTTCTTATCAACAAGAGCCCTCATCAAATGATTTGGAAAGTAAGGCGTACACTATGGAAGCGCTCGGTTTGTCGAATTCATCAAAGATAACCACATTAGATTGTCGCTCCATTAGAATCTGCGACGAATGATCTGCTGGTAACACTTCAGGCCATAGAGATACTCTGCTAGAGAACCTGTTTGAAGCATTAATTGTATACATTAAACTTCGCACCAAGAAACCTTAGCGATTATCTTTACCAATTCAGTCTTTCCCACCCATTTGATTCATAAAGCATAACAACTACGGGCTTCATTTTACTTTTCATTAGGGAACTGAACAACGTGGAAGGAATTGAACGGCCTCATCTTGTCCAACTATAATACTCTCCAGACTGCTAGACACCTCCTTTATTAAGTCGAGACTGATGGACTTATATAGTGGCTACACTCGGTAGCCGACTCAGGGCCAAGCGCGCAATTTGGCCTGCTTTTCCTGATAGCTCTGGAGATTAGCGACACTCTATAAACTTTTGTAGGTTTGTTTCCAGAACATTTCACCATAGAGAGTTCTGTACAGTTATCCTCCACCAAAGAACTCCTCGGGCCAAACTATAAAGTATCTTCAAAATTGAGAAATTCCTTGTTAGGCAATAGTGTTGCAGTATCAAGCTTTGAGGCAAACTGTAGTAATGTTATATGCCGGGACGACGGGTTGAAGGCCGTAAACCTCGCCAAGTTTATGCCGGACCATAGAAAAATGACTCCTGCGCTCCTCTTGTTTGCCATCGTTGAATACACCAGCTAAGATAATATCTTAGACGTTCCTCAATTTATCGTCGGCCACCTGGAGCGAGACCCTCCTTTGCTTGCTGGCCGATGCGATTAAGTTCATCTTGTGTCGATAGGATAGCGAGGTCTTTGTCCCAGGGTAGAGGTGTTGAAGTGCTATTTGTCGTGCTACTTTCGCACTCCATAGTATTGAGGTCCAGCATTAATGTGATATCCGTAAGACGATAGTTATTTCGGAACGATGTACCGTTGAAACGAAAGAATTGCACCGTATTTGCCATCCCTACAACAGCATTACATCTTCGAGAGTTATCCTTGCAAGTTCTTCGGTACGGAAGACTGAGCTTTGATATTTCCTTACCCATTCCTTGCGCGGTCCATAGGAACATTACCACTTGCAGCGTCTGTAATCGCCGCATGGAATTGTTAGGACGAGTTTCTTCCGTTAGTTGGATAATCGCAGCCCGATAGATGTTCGACACCTTTTACTTTGCGGTGACTTTTCTTTCGATGAAGCGGTGAGTATTGTGGTTTTGACAGTTGGTGCATCGAACACTTTTGCGCTTCTGCAGAAGCGTGAATATCGAGACTCCTGCCGAAACATTGAAAAGTACTCTGGCGTTTTGCCGAGGCCTCTGTGGCTGTGCTTACCTCACCTTTATTTTCATTCTCAATTTTCCATTGTCTGTAGCGACCTCCTGTCTTGTATTTCCAACAAAATCAAGTGTGCGGTTTGTTCATCAAAATATACTATTTTTGTCAGTCTGCTTTTCGTCATATTTCCTCCGCACTTGCCTTATCCTGATTATGCTTTATCTGTATTATCGTGTCACGCTGACAGTACAATAAGAGGTATGTGATAATAGACTCACCATACTTATTTGGATGCCACAACTTAGAACCTATCGACCAACTTCACGCCAAGCCCGTAGGAGTTAATGCAAACACAGCATTCCCATCAGAACAGTGGAATAGTCTCGATTATACCGATACTACAAAGGCTTTTGACGGCTTTGATGTTGTATGGAAATAGTCTTGCACAAATTGATGAGGCATCTGCCTTGTAGTGTTGCCGTAGAAAGTGAATTGGAGTATCGGCTACACGAGCTTAGTTAATGACAGGTCGAGTCAGCTAGGATGGTAGTTACTCGTACGACGTCTTTCTGAGCAAAAACTACAGACATTAGCATTGACCTTCTTAGGGCTTCAGTGGGCCCAGAGTCAAGCACACAATACCAGGCGGACGTTACCAACTAAAACAGCACCTAAAGAGTGGCGGGAGAGGTTCGAAACATTGTGCACATGCAAAAGTGGCAATCAATAACACCAAAGACGGTTACGTGTTCGAAAGCTCAATTGATGACTAGTAACATCATCCCCTGAATTAAATCTAAAATATCTAAACTCCATAAGGACAACTTAGAGCAGTACAGGGCATATCTATACAAGGTGTAGCTAATGCAGTCAGATTACATACACCCAGAATAATCTTTAGAGGCATAGCACTAGCCTAAAGTCCTATTATTAGGAGTCTCTATTTTGTATAAATATCCCATATCACCCCGTAATATAAAAATAGCTCAGTTTATCTGGGCTATTTTATTTAATTAGATGTAACGCTAAGTATCGTAATAAATCAAATATTTCCCACCCAATTGTTTAAGCTCAATCTCGGACAGTCTAGCCAAAATGTTGCTTCGATGGTAATACACTTTAGTAGCGCAGAGTTACCTCGAGCGCCGATTTACCTCCACTTGTTGCATTGTTGCAAAACATGATTCATCCATATAACTGCTCGAATATTTGTGTACAAGCATAGCTAAACAGTTCTGTTCTGCTCACTATCTTATTGTTCCTATATTGAGATAATATATCCCTTGGGTCATGGAAATGGAGTCGTACATATGTACGTGAGCCCTCTGTTCTTAATTTAAAAGTCATTCTGGAGAGCTGCGCCATATTAAAACCATATGTAGTAACGGGTACTCATGAGCTTAGCCTTGTCTTTTGCGTTTGTTGTGTTATCCCAGTCTCTTTACGAATACGGATCGCTCTGTACCACTCTGTGTGGGACTGGTTATAATCTCCATTGTCATATACTCCACCCAACCTCAAACGTGCTTGAGTTAAGATCGTCTACATATGCAAAGTGCTCGTTTTCTTTCTGATGTGCCGAGAATCAATTTCATCCGCCATTTTGGGTAAATCTTCAGTGCCGTCCAGTGCGTGTGCATTTTCAAACCATTCATCATTTTGCGCCACCATATGTGTCTGTCCTGCAAAACGGTTGCATCTGCCCAGCCTTGCGCATTTCGTGTTAGCCCTGGATATTCTAAAGCTCTAATTCTTCAACTTGGTACTTCGATTGTAAGCCTGGATTATAGTAATAGCCTGCCGTTAGGCTATTAGTAGCTGCGGTTATTGTCAAGACGATGGCGATAACTCAAGGACTTTTTCATGGCTGAATTTTAGTAGAGCCGTCGGTACTTTGTCAATAATGTCGTCGTGAGTTTATTTCAACGGCATATATACCTGGAACAAGTGTGCTGCTGTTACGTGATAATTTATTAAGCGATCAAATTAATACTAGCAATTCTCATCTATCTCGCTTATACTTAAAAACATGACTAAAGCGTGGCGTGATGTTGGATCGTGTATCAGATTTATCCGCGAAGTTTTCGAGACTTGAACGGTGACGGGGTCGGAGATTTGAATGGCATTACGCTCAAGATGGACTATCTTAGCGATCTCGGCGTTGACGCCATTTGGATTTCGCTCATTTTTACGTCGCCCATGACTGACTTTGGCTATGATGGCGGATTATCAAAATGTCGATCCAGTGTTTGCGGCCTGGATGATTTTTCGTATGTTGTTGGACGAAGCGCATGCGCGCGATATCAAAGTGATGATTGACCCTGGTGCCGCTGTCCCACACGTCTGACCAGCATCCGTGGTCTCGTTGAGTCGCGTTCTGACCGAGATAATCCCAAGCGGGATTGGTAGTGTGGCGAGACGGCAACGACGGGCATGAACCGAACAACGGTCAGTTTGGCAGGCGGCAAGTCGTGGACGTTTGATGCTGATTCTGGTCAGTACTATTTGCACTCGTTCTCCAACCCAGCCAGATCTCAACTGGGACAATCCTGAAGTGCGCCTGGCCATCAAAAGACGTGGTGCGATTTTTGGCTTTGACATGGGCGTTGACGGCATGCGCGTGGACGCCATCTGGGGATCTCAAAGATCCAGAGCTGCGTGATGATATCGCCAAATCTCATTTTCCATGGCGATGCTGACAGCTACGGCGCTTATATTCATGACCACTGCAAACACGGGCCTGCATTTTCAGAGAGTATTTGCACGAGCTAGCAAGCGTTTGCGATGAATATGATGACAAGCAAATGGTGTTTGAGTTCTCATCCAGATGAGCGCCTTGGCGACATCTGGCAGCAATATCACGACGTCATCCATGTTCATCCGGCTACGGCCTCTTTCATGGAACATCGGCAAAACGATTGGCATGGTGAGCATACTGGCTGGAATATCGTGAACCATTTGAAGCGGCAGGGGAGAATATGCCATTCCTTTTGCCTTGGGCAATCACGACCAGCCGCGCGTGACGTCTCGCTCTGGATCTGCCGCGGTCCCGTGCGCCGCAGTTTCTCAACCTGCTGTGCCCAGGCGTTAGCGGATGTACTATGGTGATGAAAATTGGTATGGAAGACGTTGATTTGATGCAGCATGATGCGCAAGATGGCTTTCACCATTCGCTGCAGGATGACCGCAATCGCGCCCGTACGCCCATGCAGTGGAACAGCTCGCGCATGCCGTTTGCCAATGTGTTGCCGTGGTTGCCGGTGCATCCTAACCGCAAGCAAGTCAATGTCGCTAAAGAAACCAAAGACCAAGCTCACTATTGTGGTTGTCGGAAATTATTGAGCTGCGACATGAACTGCCAATTTTACGCCACGGTACCATGGAAAAGCTAGACACTGGTAACGGCTTTGTCTTAGGATTTCGCCGCCAGCTTGACGGTCAGCAACTGCAGATATATATCAACTTTGCGGATTCGTACAAACGGTGTGGTTGCCAAACTCCCGGCCGTGTCATCATTGGTACCAACCGCAGATATCTCATGTAGACGCGACGTGACAGCTGCCCGGTTATGGCGGTGTATTGATCGATATAGCAGCCCCGCCTGATGACGGGGCTCCTAATCTGTTTACCGTGTTTGTTAGCGGGATTAACAAAGTTCATGCCTGAGTACGATACGTCGTATTGGTCGTAGTTTGGCAATGTTGCGTTTGGATATTTTGCTTTGTAAGCATCGCGGATCGAAGCCGCCTGAATGTCGGATGTCACTGTGTTGTTGACTGGTGTCGACCGTCAAAATCCTGAGTTGGGTTGTAATCATCTGAGTGGAATGCACCCTAAAGAATGATGCAACCTTGTTGCCGTGCTTACCCTGTGTCAACGCGACTGGCTGCCTGTCCCACGTGTCCTGAGAGAGCCATGCGGATGTTGGATACCAAGATCAAATTGTCGTAGACATAGCGCGGTTTGTTTGCCGGTACCGTATCCAGCGCCGGTACCGATTGAACCATCAGCGTTCAGCAGCGAGTGGCTCAGGACGATGACGTTGTGTTTTGGATGTGATGCCACAACGTTCTTAGCCCAATTGACCGCCTCAGCGCGCGGCCAGAGCTCAAGTGTCAGGACAAGCCACTGTTTACCTTCTAGCGGTGAAAGTTTTGTAGGCGTTAGTCAACTTTGCCATTTTCAAACATTTGGTTGACTGACAGTTTTCTGACGAGTAGCAGAGAAGTATCGGTTGAATACCGTAGTGTCTCGTGCCCACTCGTTGGTGTGTCGCCAGTCGCAAGCGCCACCGCCACCACAAACAGCCTTTGTGTCGTGATTACCGATGGTGGTCAAGTAAGGAATGTTTGCTTGATCAATAGTCTTGAAATGCGTTGGACGCGACGATGTATTGATCTGGTTTATCAACGCTTCATGTCCACCAGAGCGACCATGTCGCCAGTGTGAGCCAAGGCGGATGTCGTATTTTTCTTATTTTCACGGTCCAGTTGGTGCGGGCAGCGAATTGATTGCCCGACCATTGGAAAACTTCCCTGCTGCGTGTCAGGGATAGACCGCGATGGAGAATTTACCATCTTTTGACTGGTCGACGTTGCCGTTACCATTGCCGTTGTTATTCTGGACTGGTTTGACGCAGAACCACTCGGCTTTCTTGGATGTAGCCAGCTTTCTGGAGATCTTGACGATCTTTAGCGGTGACTTGACGGAAATTGAAATGCTTTGTATCGCATGCGGTAGACCATCTCGCGCGCGTCTTTCAGCTCAGCTTGCGCGTAAAAGGCGATCCCTTTGCAGGTGAAACCATACTTTTTACATAGCATTGTCGGCCTCATTTTTATTGACCGTCAAAAGACTCGTGTAGTTTCTGTCTTGTAGTGTTGCGTCAGCAGCGATACACTGGCACCAAACCGCTACCTGCAGTTGTTGACACCATAAAAATAGGGCGCACTGTCAGTGAAGCCATTTTTGGCCGCTTTGTTGGATTTCTGCTGGGATGTTGTGACAAAGCTGTGTGGCTTGCCAGGCCTGGACACTTCATAGCGCAGTTGCGTTGAGCGCCGGGCTGGCGGCTTTGGCGTTTGATGACGTTGCACTGGCCAGGCGATTGCTGCGACCGCAACAAGTGCAAATACTAAACTTGCTGTAAAAGCACTCAGACGATGTTTGATCGTGATATGTTTCACCCTACCCTCCTCGTTTAACTGATACCACTACCATTTTACTATAGAGCGGGAGGATGCGAATGCGGTATAATGAATATATGAATCGACAACCCCTGGCCGGAACAGATGACGGCCGCAGAAAATTGGATGAGGTGATCGGGCAGAGTCATTTGTTGGTGAGGGCGAGTTGCTCCGTCAAATCGTGAAGCGCGCTGAGCCGGTCAGTTTGATTTTGTAGGGGCCGCCAGGCACGGGCAAGACGACCTTGGCGCGGATTATCGCCCGCGAAGTCAATGCGGAGTTCGTCGAGCTGTCGGCGGTGACCAGTGGCAAGAAAGATGTCGAAACGGGTGATCGAACACGCCAGGCAAAACTGGAATTTGAGCTGAGGACAATTTTGTTTGTCGATGAAATCCACCGCTTCAATAAGGCGCAGCAAGATGCGTTTTTGCCGCATGTCGAGAGCGGGCTGATCACTTTTGATTGGCGCGACCACTGAGAATCCGAGCTTTTGAGGTGATCACGCCGCTACTCAGCCGGACGCGAGTGCTGGTGCTCCAGCAACTGACCAAAGATGAAATTGTACTAAGTGCTGAAACGGGCGCTGAAGAGCTTTTGAAACAAACCAAGCGGGTGTCGCCCAAAGCACTTGGACTATCTGCGGAACTGGCGGACGGCGACGCGCGGTGGCGCTTGGGTAATTTGGAGTTGGCGCTGAGTTTTGGTGAGAAGGTCACGCCCAGAGGTGGTCAAGGCAGCGGCCCGGCGGCGTTTGCCTGGCTATGACAAAAAAGGGCGATGCGCATTATGAGCGTCATCTCAGCGTTTCATCAGAGTCGCTGCGCGGTAGCGATGCGGTGGCCGCGGCGTACTATTTAGCTCGATGATTGAGGCGGTGAAGATCCGAAGTTTATCGCGCGGCGGATGGTCATCTTCTGCCTCAGAGGACATTGGGCTGGCGGGTAACGGCGCGCTGAGCCTGGCGGTTGCCACTGCTCGAGGCGGTGGAGCGCGTTGCGGGCTGCCTGAAGCCAAATATAATTTATTCCACTGCGCTGATCGTCTGGCGCGCAGCCAGAAAGTCGCGCGAGATACTGATTTGATGAATGAGGCTTTCGCTCTGGCGCACAACTATCCGAATTCGCCCGTGCCGCTGCATCTTCGCAATGCCGCCACCAAGCTGATGAAGGATCTGGGCTACGGTAAAGATTATAAATGGCAGGCTGGTTTCAGTGCCATGAGGATTTCTCGAAGACGTTCCGGCGTCCAACCAAGATAGCCATACTTTGGGCAGCGCTCATCAAACCGATCGTACAGTGCCGCGTACACGCCGTTAGTCCAGCCAAAGCCATCTTGCAACGGATACTCGCCACCGCCGCCAATGCGTGACTCGCTGTCAACGTCATATTTCTCGATCATCTCTGCCCTTGTCAGCAAAGACGCGCTCGGTGGAAGCCAGCCACCGTGTCCTGATTTCTTCCGCTAATTCATCAAGTCCGTACCGCCTCAAGCCACAAACCGCCACCCATTGCAGTGGCGCCCAGCCATTTGGCGCATCCCATTGCTGGCCATTGTCAACCAGCGTCATCCGCAACCCGCCATCACGCAAAAACTCGCGCTGTAACATTTCAGCCACGTGCTCGGCTTGTTTCTTTGGTGGCGATGCCATTGTAGAGCGGGAAGACACCAGCCAGCGTCGCGTGGCATTTGCCGACCAGTGCGGGAAAGTATAATCATAGAAAAATCCAGTCGCTTCATTCCAGCAGCACGTCCTAATAGCTTCTGCACGTTTCTCGGCTGCTTGGATGAATTTTTTGCGCAGCGCTTTTTGCTTCAAGATGCCGTAACATTGAGCGATGGTCATTTCCAGGTCATACAGCAAACAGTTGAGGTCTACTGGCACAATGTCGGTCGTCTGAATGGTTTCAATACAGCACGCCTCACCAAACCAGCGCGAACTGAAATCCCAGCGCTTTCTGCGCCAGCCCGCAGATCCGGTAGATCTTTTGCTTTATTGGCATTTGGGCTTTTCTGGGCAGTCTCAATATCTTCGCGGCGGCTTTTCTGGGCGTGGAGTGTTCGTATTGTCAAAGTAGCGGTTTAAAAACAGCTGCCATTTGGCATTTTTACCACTCGTCCAGTGGCGATTTGATCAGCACTGTCAAGCTGCTTGTGTCCCTTCATCCAGAACTTGTCCTCGGTCAGCAACGGCGGGAAATATTCCGAGCAGTACAAGCTTGAGCCGCCAACTTTTCGCGGCCATGTTGCCAGCAACTTAACCATGGCAGAGAAAAATGGTGGCTGACTGCGACTCAGAAAGTATGTTCGATTGGCGGTTTGGGATAGCCAGCCAAACCGCTGGATCATATAGTGAATAGTTCTTCATCATACCGTTGATCAATTCCATTGGTTTATCAACCGCCAGCCTAGATGATGAAGTAGGTGTCCCAGTCAAAATTGCTCCGAAAAACGTCCGCCCGGCACAATGTAGTCGTACGGCAGGGGAATGAGCGAGCCCGATGCTTTGCGAGCTTGGCGCCTCAGCTGCGGCCATAGCTGCGTGACATGCTGGCGCGCTGATTCGGCTGGCTGAGGCACGTGACCTGCGTGCGACGGATTAAAATCATAAAATGTTGATTGACAAATTCTTGCAGATTAAAATCGGGTTTTTTTGAGGCTTCCAAGTATTCTCGCTGAATGCGTCGCCAGCGCTTTTTTGGCACCACATCGACAAATGTCTTGCCGTCTTGGTAAATTTGCTGGGCCTGGACCTCTGTGAAATAGATGCCCAAATACTCGTCAGATCTTTACGATTGATGGGTGTGATGCTGCTGGCTGGTGCGCAAAGAGCTAGTTTAAATTGGTCAACATTTTTCTTATCATGCTTTTTACTATAACTGGTTGCGATGGTATAATCTAGAGCAGATATTTTCATAAAGAGATATGTAAATCATTATGGCACATATCAGGACAACAGAAAAACTCAAAGGTTACAGAAGCTCATATTTCTGAGCGAGCACGCAAAAAGCACCAATACAACAATATTTTTGCGCAAAGCCACAGGCCGCTCGCACCTGTGCCAGTATGTCGTGATGCCCAACTCCTGAAGGGCGTGAAAGGGCTGGTTGGCACTTTTGACAGTGCTACTGGGCTTCGGTGGTATCATCTATACACTGATGTTCTTCGGTGCAGTGCTAAGATTGACGAGTCCTGAAGCGCTGTGTCGATCATCTTTGTGCCAATCACTGCTATTCTATCCTTTCACCGCTGTCGTGCTAGATGGTCTGCAGAAAAAGTTGTCGCTATCTGGCTATCGCCGCATACCCGTGACGTCTGCGAGCGTATTTTACCTTGCTTCAGATTATCATTGCCTCAATGCGCAAGGATTCTGATGCAGAACGAATTGTTGGCACCATCGGTGGAATATTCATCTACTTTCATCGTTGCTGGACTACTGTCACTACTACTTTTTGTGGTTTCAAAGCGCGTCAAAAGAAACATTGGTGGACTAATTTCGGTTCACTTTCATCCGATGAAAATCGCCCCTAGCTTGGGCGATTTTCATAGGTAAGGTACGGGTTTATCTCTTGGCGGCGCGCCGCTCATTGGCGTCGAGGTAACGTTTACGCAGACGCAAAGATTTTCGCGTCACTTCCAGCAGCTCGTCGTCCTCGATGAAATCGATGCATTGCTCCAGGCTAAACTGTGTAAATGGCGTCAGCTGTACCGTGCCATCGGACGATTTGGAACGCATATTGGCTCAGGTGCTTCAGGCCTTGCAGACGTTAATTTCGATATCTTCTTGGCGGTTATAAATACCGACAATCATCCCGGCGTACACTTCCGTGCCCGGCCCGACCAAGAGCTCGCCGCGCGCCTCGGCCGCTTGCAGCGCATACGGCGTGGTGGTGCCAGCTTCAAAGGCGATGAGTACGCCGCCGCGGGTCTTTGGTAATTTACCGCCCAGCGGTTGATAGCCATGCGGCAGGGAATTCTATGATCACCGTGCCTTTGGTGGCGGTCAGCAGCACGTTGCGCAGACCGATCAACGCCCTCGTCGGCAGCTACGTAGGTGATGCGGATAGCACCGCCGGCGGTGGTTTCCATTTGACCTCATCTCAGCGTGGCGCGCACCCAACTCCTGGCTGATCGCACCGATGAATTCGCTGCTAATTTCGATTTGTAATTCTTCAATCGGCTCTTTTTCGACGCCGTCCTCGGTGATGGTGACCACTTGCGGGCGGCCAACTTCGAACTCGAAGCCTTCGCGCCGCATGGTCTCGATCAAGACGCTCAGGTGCAGTTCGCCCCCGGCCGAGACACCGTAAAGCCGATGCCGTTTTCTTCAACGCGCAGCGCCACGTTGGTTTTCAGTTCTCGTCGTAATCGGTCGCCAATTTGCCGCGAGGTGGTAAATTCACCCTCACGTCCTTTCATTGGGCTGGTATTTGGGCCGAGGTACATGCTCAATGTCGGCGCTTTCAATAGCGATCGCTGGCAAGGCTTCAGGCTGTTCTTTTGTCAGCGATTGTATCGCCAATGTGCGCTTCACTCACGCCAACCAACGCCACAATGTCGCCAGCAAACGCCTCGTCAAGCTCTTTCGCGGTTCAGCCCACGGTAACCAGACTTTCTCGATTCGCGCCGAGCCTGATACTTCGCCCTGTTTCATCAGGCTAACCGCCAGCCCGCGCTTGACCGACCCGCGAGCGATCCGCCCAATGGCATATTTACCTTGAAAGGTATCGTACTGCAGGCTGGTCACCAGCATCTGAAACCGCCGTCAGCCGTGACGCTCGGTGCCGGGATATCGGTAATAATCGCTTCGAAAAATCGGTGTGAGATCGGCGTCTTCAGTCGGGTCAGTAGGGATCTTCCCGCCACGCCTTGCCGTCGCGCCCAACGGCAGTAATAAATCGGATAATGCAGCTGAGCATCATCAGTCGCTAACTCCAAAAATAGATCGCTCAGTTCATCTTCAACCTCGGCAATTCGCCTGGCTGGCTTATCAATTTTATTAATCACCACCACTGGCTTCGAGCCCAGTTCTAGCGCCTTGACCCAAGCACAAACTTTGTCTGCGGCATCGGCCCTTCCTGGGCATCGACGATCAGCAAGACGCCGTCCGCCATCTGCAGCGTCCGTCTCGACCTCGCCCGAGAAATCGGCGTGTCCTGGTGTATCGATAATGTTAATTTTATAATCACCGTAAAAATTGAAGTCTGTTTGGCGGTGATGGTGATACCGCGTTCATGCTCTTGATCGCCCGAATCCATGATCAGTTCTTGGCTCATCTCGGCCTGATTGTCGCGAAATGTGCGCGACTGTTTGAGCAGCCCATCAACCATGGTCGTCTTGCCGTGATCGACGTGGGCAATAATGGCAATATTTTCGAATCTTGCTAGCGTCCTTCATAAAAATATGGTCTGATGTTAGTAGCAGACCTTTCCTTTTAGAGATATTATAACACGTATGTCTGTGCTTCGTCCAATTGTTCAGGAGTAAATGTAACAGCACGCGTGATGCCATCTGGTCTTTCTTGCAGCTTAATTTCTGGCAGCTCCGGTCCGTTCATTTCCTCTGCGTCATATGTCATTACCACAAAGAGGCCACATGCAGCCAAGTCCAACTGCGCCTTACTTACGCGCAGTCCACGTGAAGTCTACCGAATTCTGTGAGGTCTTCCCCGTAAACAGCAGGGATAGGGTGAAGTGGTGGATGAGCAAGGCCTACAGCAAAAACAGTTCATCTGGTAAAGAACGGTGTCTTTGTCAGGGATTCCATGACTTCCGCTCTGTCTTTAAAGGTGGATGTAATGATAAGAATTTTCATAGCTCGACTGATGATTGCCGCTTGAGTAACTACCAAGTGAGCTGTTGTCTTTTAATGTTTGAGAAAATATCGCAAACCCAGCAGGGCGAGGATTTTCGCGCTTAACTTTTCTGTCTGGCTCTAAGATGGTTGAAGTGAATGATAATGTTTCTTGCATGTATTCCTTGAATGGATAGAAATTATAGTGCTATTTCTTTGGCTGCTCGCAATGGCGCGCCTGACAGCTCCACGGTTCCCATGGTATTTCTGAACGGGCCCAGATCATACCGCTCATACAAGACGACGTGCAGGGCGCATAGCGCCAATCGTCGTGCTGGTTCAGCAACTGCCATGGTTTTTCGGTGGTTTGCTTGAAGGGAATAATGCTCGGTAGTCTGTCAATCGTTCCTCGTCAAACACACCAAGTCCCAGCTCGGCGCTGTGATGCTCCTTTTGTCGCAGGCATCGCTGATCGCTGTTCTGGCGTGAGATAGCGCAAATATGCAGCATATAAATTTCCATGTGTTCCATTTGAGCCGAGCACTAAATCGATGCTATTTGGTTCACGCGCACCAGGGATCGCTAAACCGATGGGGACCTTATATACTTCATGAGGAGGTCCATCAAATGCGCCTAGCATTGAGCGTAACTTTCTTGGACATCTCGATATATAATACTACAATGGGTGAAAAAGTCAATATTAACGTAGCCTGCAGCGATACACAGATTCAGTGAGCTCAAAGAAGCTATGAGCAGGAGGCGCTCCACACAGACACCGGGGTACTCCGATTTCTTGATCTGACGAATATCATCATTTGTGAGCAGTAGGTCTTCTGGTAGCTTTCCGGTATCATGCACTGTACGCATAATGTCGCGTGCAGTGCATAACATCCGATAGATAGCGCTCCTGGTGATCTGATAGCTTCTGCGGATTTCGCGAGCTTTGAGGGAGTCTTTGTCGTACCACGCGTAGACTACAGGGTCTTCTCAGATCTAGTGAGCCACCCCTTGGTTTATGGTATTTACGATGAGCTTCTCATTAGTTCCAATAACTCTCTCACTACTGTCTTGCACCAAGCGCAAATCCTTGTAGATGCCCGCCTTGTTGTATATCTAGTCTATAGTGTATGAGCTCAGGATTAATCGTTACTAATCAACCACTCCAAGTGTCACATCAGGTCGCTCAGAAGGCAGAGCTTTTCAGCCTCTCGCTGACGTATCTCAAACTCAACTGGAACAGCTCTTTTATGGAACCTGCCCCTTTCAACCGTCAGGGAAGAGGGTATGATTTTTCGTCAATTATTGCAGGCATAATGCTTAAAAATGGTGGGAAATACAGGGCTCGAACCTGTGACCTCACGAATGTGAATCGTGCGCTCTAGCCAACTGAGCTAATTTCCCGTACTTATATATTATACACTATTATGACGCACCCTGCCAAGTAGTGGTCACGAACCTGCTGTTCGGTGAGGGCAGTCGTATAGACCGAACTATACTGCATGCTGCCGGTAAAAATATTTCGGGTCCTGATAGTCACTGCCGTCTGCATTCTTCCAGTATGTCAATTTGCCGCAGCCAACTTTCCAGTAGCCGCCATTCTGGTACATTTTTCGCCGGCAGTCATCGAGATGGATTGGTTCACTTGTGCGTACGCAGTCAAAGATACAGTGCCGCGCCGTTTGGCGACATAGTGGCAACGACGTGATGCCAGCGGTCGTCAGCATAGTTTACGCCAGCTTTGTGAAGTGACAAGTTTGATGCCACCGCTATACGCACCCAGAATACGACTCGGCCCATCTTTGTCGATGTAGATATGGCGATCACTCTGTCCGCCGCCGTTGTAATCACCTCATACAGAGCGAGCTAAAAGCCCATCAGTCGTCCATTGCTTTTCTTATTGGTACTAAACCATGCCTCCAGACTAAAGGTGTTTGGGGCGGGATTAACCTTTTTGGTCTGCTGACGTTCCCGTGAGTCAAGACAGGCATTCACCCGTTGAAATACTGAAATGCGGCGATCGTCGCGCAACGCAGCCTGTATTCGAACGCTGGCACGACTTGCGAGCCATCACTCGGTGAAGGTTTGCCGTTGTTGCTTATTTCCAGAGAGGTCAGTCACGACAGGATTGAGCGGCATGGTCACTGTTGAGCGCCCAGGCAAAAATATGGCTGAGGGATTTGGGAGCGGATCTGTGAACGAATCCAGGTGGCTTCGGAGCATTTGAAGTAAGCACGAGCTTGAACGTGGTTGGTGCTGTTTTGTATGGTCGCAGTAAACCCTGCCAGGAAGACAATTGTACGGTCAGTAGTACCACTTCAAACAGAATGATAATGGCGAGCAGTGCCATGTTGCGATGTCCGCTCATGGACGAGTTGCAGGCCCAGTGATTTCTTCTTCTGGTGGCGGCAATTTTACCAATAGCGGCTATGAATAGCGGCATAGACACCACAACAATGCAAACATCACGCCCGTTGGCCCGAGGGACGGTCGTGGCACGTAAACGTAACGCCCCTGCGCGTCGGTTTCGGTGGCGCGAACGATGGCGGTTTGACCAGTGTGAACACGGTTTCCGTCATCATCACGAATGGGGAAAATGCCCGTGTTGACAATGTGTAATCGCACGTCATTTTTCTGGTGTGTAGCGATGCTGAGCATGTCGGCGCGGAGCCACGGATTAAGGATCAACGTGGCTAAAATAACCACCAGTGTCCCGCCAATGATGCGAACTGGCCACCGCCAGCGCTCACGCAGTCGCTTGATGCACGAAAAGCAAATAGACGATAATCCAGCCAATCAGTAAAATTGGTGCTGCCCGCCAGACCCATCCCCACACAGGCGCAATGACTACTGCCTTACCGATTACATCTCGGTTAGCGACCGGCAGAGAATCTTCTACGGCGTTGAGGTCACGCTTGGTGGTGTAGCTGTGGTCGTCATTGACCTTAGTCAGAGCGATGCGTGTAGACACTGCCGCTGCGATAAAACGTAATGATGTCATCTTTGTTGTAGGATTGCTGCGGCTGCGTAACGATTAGCGTCCCGACTGGTGCGGTTTCGCCCATGCTTGGCGTGGCGATGGTAAAAGCGAAAACCAGCTAGGTGTAGCACGAGCACCGAGCCCAAACTCAGTAGGCTCAGTGCTGCTATCACCCAAATGCTGGTTTTACTAAATTTCATTGCCCTTTAGTATATCAGATTTATGACTACTATTTGAGGAACTAGGCGCTAAATTGCCAGGTGATTGGCTGTGAAATTTGGCGACCCTGGAAGCTGGCGTCAGTGTTTGCTGGCAGCGCAGCCGTGATGACCAGTGTGACGGTCTCGTTTGGTGCAATTGGGTGGCCAACGACTCGTCTTGATGTCTTGGTGCTGCTGCTTGCTGGAAGGCTTCTGCAGTGCCAGTCCAAACTTGTGTACCATTAGCACGGACGGTAACAGTCATTTTGCTACATAGGTTACCGGTACCAGAGACTCGATGCGCCTGGTGCGTTTTCGGTTGTACAAGTGCCGCCCTTGACGGTAAAGGCACTGGCAGCGATACTACCCTTTGATTGGTGATCTTTTCACGGTCGTGTCGGTACTGCCGCCCTGGGACAAGTGCTTGACCACCATATTTGTTGATGGTTGCATAGGTCGCACTACCGGTACCAGTAGTGGTGCAGGTAACTGATCCGTCTTGATTCTTTTCTTCCATCACTACGTGACCAGTTGATGCGGTGTTTACGCTGTTGGTGATAGTTGCAACGACACCCGCAAAGGTTGGCTGTCAAGCTAAACGCTACCATCAGCGTCATGATACCGCCGACAACCGCCAGGCCGATGCGTTGCCGTTGAAAATAATTGTTTGCCTTGCTCATAGTATTATAAACCCTCCTCGACTACCTAAAAGTGGATGTCTCATATTATTGTTTGCCTTGGCGCGATTGTAGCACAGGCGTTTTTGACATAGTCAATAGAATTTAGTGTCATTAAAAACTAATGATATTTCAGTGAGACCAGCCCTACTGGAACAAGCAAAAAGCCACCAATAACAGGTGACAATTATTATAATCTATACTCTGGTGAGATTTTACGCCCACGCTAGAACCTATTTTAGCACAAAGTCGCAAATCTGAGTAATCAGAGCAAAGCTCTGTTCGGCGGGTCGCCCGCGCCCCGACCCGCCGAAATGCCACCAAATAACTGAAGCTAGTGGATTTTACGCAAAGTTTTCATTGCCCAATCATAATGACTGGCCGTTGCCGACACTAAGTAAGAACCAAGCGATGAACTGCCAGTCCAGTCATATACTTTTTCTTGAATAAATCATCGTTGCGTGAGATTTTATAATATCCATGACTCTTTGGTGCGTATCTTTCACTAAGCGTTTAGCTTCATCTAGACTAACGCTCTGATATTCATTCCAAAATTCAAAAATTTAGTTCCGGTGTAGTTCGCCAGTTGAACCCCTCAGGCAAAAATTAGCTTTCTTTCCAGCCATATTGTCGTCATGCCATGCGATTACCATTTCGTGCCACCTAACCAGATGCATCAGAACATCGCGAGCATTTTTGTCTTGAGTGCCACACATAACTATTCGCCCCTTTCTTCAATGAGATCCATTAGTTTTTCGAAATTTTCATCAGCTTGTTTGATTAAATCTTCTTTTGTGGATGGTCTTGGCATAACATTTCCTTTCTATTTAATATCTACTTACTATTATATCGCATAAATATGACAACAGTATGTCATATTTATGTTAAAACTAGGTACGATGAAATTAAGTAGATTATTTGAAATCGTTTATCTCTTACTGGACAGAAAAATGACTACTCGCGAACTCGCAGAGTATTTTTGAGGTATCAACAAGAACGATCCTGCGTGATATTGAGGCGCTATCTATTGCTGGTGTGCCTGTCATTACTGATAAAGGCAGAAATGGCGGTATTTATATCATGGACAGCTTTCGGTTAGACAAAACTACATTATCAAAAGAGGAACAAGAGTTGATAATCTTTGCTTTGCAGAATATTACTGCTTCTGGAAATATCGAAACCAAAGGGACTTTATCGCGATTGTCGGCGCTGTTCAATGAGCCTTCGCCCAGTTGGATTGATGTTGATTTTTCGCGTTGGGGACAATCAAGTGATGACAATAATTTGTTTGATACACTTCGTCATGCGATACTGAAGCGACAACAAATTGCCTTCCGATATGTTAGTAGTACGGGAGAAGTATCGAATCGTAAAGTTACGCCACTTAGATTGATATTCAAAGGGCGAGCATGGTATGTTATCTGTGTGAAAAAACCAAATCAGCAAAAACTTTTTCGACTTAGCCGAATGCTAGAGGTTAGTATTGCGGGAGATAGCGATATTGACGATATAGTCGTCATGCCACTAGAGGAAATAGCTTGTTCGGACAGTCTGATCGATTTGGTTTTTGCGTTTTTCTCCAGCGGTAGCGTATCGAGTATATGATGAATTCAGCCAATCCGAAATCCAGCAGGATGTGCGTGGTTATTTAACGGTTACGACTAAGTTGCCATATGATAACTGGCTGATCGGCTTTTTGCTTTCGTTTGAAACCGAAGTCGAGATTGTTAAGCCGAGAAAGCTAAAAAGATGATTTACTCATCGAAGTACGCAAAATGATAGATCATTATTCATAAAAATCCACTAGCTTCAGTTATTTGGTGGCATTTTTGGCGGGTCGGGGCGCGGGCGACCCGCCGAACAGAGCTTTGCTCTGATTACTCAGATTTGCGACTCTTGTGCTAAAAATAGGTTCTAGCGTGGGCGTAAAATCTCACCATTTCAGAGTAAAAATCCAAATCGTCGCCTTTTGCGGGCGATTTTTGGTTTACATTTCTTAATTCTTTACCACAGGCAAAAACCACTTTCCGCCCCTTTTCCGAAAGTGGTTTTCTGAGCTCTGCGCTTGTAGGGGTTTGGGTGATGGTTTTTGTTATGGTATAATAAAAAGAGCAACACAATCTACGGGTAAACTTTATTTTTTTGGCTTAAATAGCCGACTTGGAACAGTTTAGTTTATCTCAGATTGTGTTGCACCAAGTCGGCTTTTTAAGCTAAGAGGTGGAAAAATGGAAAAATACATTCTGTATGCTCGCAAGTCAACCGACACTGGAAGATAAACAAGTTTTTGAGCATTGATGCTCAACTTGCGGAACTCCGAAAGTTTGCGGGAGATAACAAACTTGTTGTGATTGACGAACTCATAGAAAAACGAACTGCCAAAATGCCAGGTCGTCCAGTCTTTAATTTCATGATAAAACGTATTGAAAAATGGCGAAGCCAATGGTATTTTGGCGTGGCATCCAGATCGCCTGGCTCGTAATTCGATAGATGGTGGGCAAATTATCTATTTACTCGATCAAACCATACTCAATTATTTACGATTTCCAGTTTTCCAATTTGAAAATACCTCGCAAAGGCAAATTTATGCTGTCAATTGTTTGGTCAATCTAAATATTATGTCGATAATTTGTCCGAGAACACCAAACGAGGATTACGAGCCAGGGTGAGAAGCGGCGACTTCCCCAGCCAAGCCCCTTTTTGGCTACTTAAACGATAGTCGCAGTAAAAACTATTGTTTTAGGACAAACGCTATGCACCACTTGTAAAAAGAGATTTTTGAAAAATATGCTCGTGGCAACCAAACTATGAGCCAGTTGGCAGATTTCTTGCGAGACAATGGAGCAATTACCAGAACTGGCAAAGTTTTCAAAGACGATAAAGGTGAAGTCTATTTTACAAATCCTTTTACTATGGCTATTTTATATAGCGTGAACTTTACGAAGGTCGCCACCATCAATTATTTTCCAAAGCTCTTTTCGATAAAGTCCACTCGGTGATTGCTGAGCGTGGACACAAGAAACGAGCAAAAAGCCAACCGTGCCGTTTTTTGGGGCTGATGAAGTGTGCTGATTGTGGCATGAGTATTACTAGCGAAACTAAAAACTAGAACTCAGAAAAACAGCACTTTCCACCGCTGGACTTATTACCGCTGTTCTCGTAAGAAGCGAGCTATTAAATGCACCAACCCACCAATTAGAGAAAAAGATTTGTTGCCCCAGCTTTTCGACATTACTTGGCAAGTATGCAATGAGCGAAAGAAAGTGTTTGCTTTTATAAATGAACGAATTGAGCGAGACGAGCAAAGCCGAAATCGCTGACAATGTTTCTACTGGACGATTTGCGAACGCAAATCGCAAAACTAACCAATAAACAGCAGATTTTGCTGGATAGCTATTTAGATCAGGACATTGATCGCCAAACTTTTTCTGACTAAAAAGAGCGAGATTTTAAGCCAAAAAGAAAAAGTCCCTAGAAGAAAATGGTTAATTTACAAGCCAACCAAAAATGCTTGGATAGAACCGATGAAAATGGCTAGAAAACTGCAAAAATCTATCTGTTGTTTATTAAAAATCTGACGATTTTGATGGACAAAAGTTGTTCTCGCAGAAATCTTTGGCTCGAACCTGTTTTTACATAACAAAACCATCACCCAAACCCCTACAAGCGCAAGCTCGAAAACCACTTTCCGAAAGGGGGCGGAAAGTGGTTTTGCCTGTAACAGGAATTAAAGAAATGTGAACCAAAAATCGCCCGCAAAGGCGACGATTTGGATTTTACTCTGAAAATGGTGCGGCAGAAAGGACTTCGAACCTTCACGCCCGAAGGCACTAGCATCCTGAGGCTAGCGCGTCTACCAGATTCCGCCACTGCCGCATGTGGTGATTGTAGCATATGCGCAGGCCAAATTACCACCCAAATAATATTCATTTTCGTTTTTGGTTGTGCTAAAATTAAAACATACATAGGAAAGGGAATATGAATAAGGTTGCGACGTATTTGAATGGACATTTGACTGGAGAGGTTTTGGTCAATGATTTTGCTATTGGATGCAGCGCAATCAGACGGTAGTGTCTGGCGCGTCGCCCAGAGATGATCGCTCGGCCGTCAAACGTCAATGACATTCGTAAAAATCATGCGGTTTTGTTCGCAGTTAGCTGACAAAGGCCACATCCTTTCTGTGGTCGTTCGCGGGGCTGGCACCGACAGCAATGTGATGCTGCTACTGGCGGCGGTGTTTTCTTTGGATATGCAGCAGCATGCTGCCACGCCAAAGGTATCGACCCAAAACAGCAATGTGGTCCACATGCAAGCTGGCATGAAGTACAGCGCGGTGCGCGAACTGTTGTCTATGCATGATTTGGTACTGCCAGAAATCTCGAGTCATCGGTCAAAGACGGAACCATCGGTGGAGCAATCGCCTCCGGCGCGGTAGCTCCTCTGTCGGCTTAACGACGCTGTTCTTTGACGCCATCTCAGATGGAAATCGTTTTGGCAAATGGTGACGTTATCAAACTGGACGCATCAACAAGCGTGAATTAGCAAAAGAAAAGGCTCGTGTCAACGCTGGAGGGCGAGATCTATCGTCAAGTGGATAACCTGCTGGAGAATAATCAGCAAATCATCGATGCCATCAAAGCGCCGCGAAAAAGCACAGCTGGATTTTTGGGGAATTACCAAAGTCAAAGGTGAGGATAGCTCATGACCTGACGCCACTGTTTGTGGCTCTCAGGGCGCACTAGGTATCATCAGCGAAGTGATCATGAAAGCAGAATACAGCAGCAACGACGCGACAATCATCACGGCGACATTTGGCGATATGTCTCGAGCGCAAGCGGCAGTTGACGAAGCCTTGAAGCACAAAAGTCTCAAAGTTGACATCATCGACGGGCGAATCATGGCGCGGGCTGCTAGCGAAGGCAAGAAATTCTCTTGGGCACCACGTGAAGCGTTCAAAGGCGCAGCGAGTCATCATCACCATGAGCGAGTTCTCTGACAGAGCTCGTGGTCGTGCCGCCATTGGCTCGCAAGCTGAAGAATATTCATCCAGTTGGCTTAGCCATCCACGATATCAAACGCAAGAAATCGCCTCACTATATACTCCATTGTCATTCATATTGCACTCAACTGAAGAACGCGCAACCTGTCCAGCGGTATTTTCAGGACTATGGCTACCGTTGGAGCGATTGGACGGCTTTCTGAGCGAACTACGCAAAAGTGGAAGCTGAGACCAAGCTGGCGCTGCCAGTTGTTGTGACGCGGTCAATGGCTACGTCGATTTGCTGCCAGTCTTCAACACACACAAAGTGAGCTGAACGTCGAGTACTATTAAAATTAATTCCGAAATTTGCTAAGTTGAGTTGCCGAAAGCCGCGGCGAAATGTCGCCGGTCGCTACGGCGATGGTCGCCTAAAAGCTGGCTTCGATGCAAGCAACCGTCTCGCCAGACGAAAAACAGCCATTTATTCTCAGAATTAAACACATTTTCGACCCAGCCAGCATCTTGATGCCCGACATCAAGAAAGAGTCGGCCAAAGAGCTGGCTGACGAGGCTCAACTTGTGGTGTCGCACGAAATCATAGACTCAAATCTCTTGCGCATCAGCCATTGGTGTCGTATAATTAGCTGTGCAATCCAAACCATGCGCGGATGTGGCGGAATTGGTAGACGCGCTAGCTTCAGGTGCTAGTGTTCGCAAGAACGTGGAGGTTCAAGTCCTCTCATCCAGTACCAGAGATCATCACCAGCTTCGGCTGGTTTTGGTGGGTAGAATTCCTGCCATAAACCACTTTACACATATCTCTCATCGCCAACCTCTGAGACGTTATTTAACATGGCATCAAAAGCCTTGAGCATTCTCTTTTCCAGACATCACCATCTGTACTGATATGACAAACCGCGCCAGTCCATCATTTTTACCGACAGTCAGGCGAGCTTTTGGTGACGAACGTCGCTCTGCCGACCTCGCAGCTGATCGTTATATAGGCGATTCCCACTGTATTGCCATATTCTTTGTGATCTACATGACTTGAGTAGAAGAGGGGTCTGTAGTGCACTCAATGGTGGTGCTATTTTTCAGGGATTGCTCAAGCGTTTTTCTGATGTGCTGTTCTGTCATCAGCGACCTTCGCAGCCTGTTGTATATCTGGGCTGAGGCGTTGGCTGGGGCGACAGGCTATGACTTTGTGACAGATATACTAATGATTCTGACTTATTGTCTCTGAGCTTTTTATCACCAAAGCCTGCATAAACGTGATCATCCGTTTCATAAGTCAAATTATTAACTCGCTTCCACTGCTTGGGCCGCTGCCAAGAGGTTTGTCCGGTCTTGAACAAGATCTTTGACAGAGACAAGTCCGTCCATGTACCGCAAATAGCTGATGGACAATACAGCACCGATGAGAGGTGGTAGAACCAGAATTTTTGACATAGCTAACTTTACGCATAACGGTTATGTTTATCATAGCATAGTATCTGCACTAAGTTTTGGTGATTACGCTACATACAAGAAAATCACCCTGGGCTAGGGTGATCTTAGTAATGTAAAAATTCAGGGGTCTACATGACAGGCAATCGTAAGAGAACAATTACCTGTCATGTGAGATATTACTCTCTCCCATGATGAGTTCTTGTGAAACTCCCTTATCATATTGAAGGTGTCTTCTGAGCCTCGTTTGCGAGCCAGCGAACCCACTCTGAGATCTTTGCCAGACACAGGTCCCTTCCAGGGTGTTACTCATATATCTTAGCAATGAGACTGCGAGTATCGCTGTGCTAATAGCTCGTCTCCGCCGTGAGCTCTGTGAGCTTGGCCTCTCCATGCCAGCTCTGATGAGCTCGGCGTCTCTCGTGATCTCTGTGAGCTCTGTGAGCTCATCTATGCAGTTTTCGAACTGACAAGCGCGTATACCAAAGAGGAGTACATCGCTAAATGATCTCGAACTACATCCGGCGGCGCTATTCAAGAAATTCCTCCCAGAACTCTTGAGTGCTCTCACATCGGTTTGCAATTTTCTTGGTGTACTGCTCAAGGCACATGAGAAACTCTCCTACCTTCAATTCTCATCTCTGCGGGGTTGCAGTGAAGTATTAGTTTCTTTATAATACAAGATGAGATTTCATCTCTCTTATGATGGGTTAAAAAGAAATAAAAACTCATCTTGTATTCGATTGCCTGTCAAAGTTCACTTTCGGACAAGGATTTACTCAACTTGTCAACAAAAGCTGATATATATATCACTTATATGAAAAATGTCAAAGATTTTTGTCAAGTTTTTTCATTTTTCCACCACCATTTGCTACAATAACAGAGATGCAAGATACAGCGAAATGTGATTGACAAATTCAAAGGCCGGAGCGAGGCGGAGATCGTAAAAGAGCTGGACGCCAAGGATCACAGGCTGGTGATTGCTCTGGAGAACACCGAGGCGGGACTTTAATATGGGGACGATCGTCAGGAGCGCCAATGCGTTTGGCGTGCGGCAAGTGTACGTCATCGGCAGGCGGCAGTGGAACAAGCGCGGTGCCATGATGACGGATAAATATCTGCACGTGCAGTATGTTGGTCTCGACAGCCGAGTTTGTAGAGCTGATGCGGGCTGAAGGGCAGAGCAATTATCGCGATTGACAATATCCCAGGTCAGCGTCAATATGGCGGAGACGACCTTGCCGCGTCGTGCGGTGCTGGTGTTTGGCCAGGAAGGGCCGGGGATTTCTGAGGAGATGGCGCAAGCGGCAGATAAAATGTGTGGCCATCGAACAATTTGGCTCAACCCGCTCCATCAATGTCGGCGCGGCAGCAACTGTGGCGATGTATTGTTGGCTGCAGCAGCATATGCTAAGACGCCAGCCCGCTGTGGACTAGCTATCACCAGTCCAGCTTTTTGCTTCACTGTTGCCAGATAATAATGATAATAACTATTTCGGATCTGGAACGGAAAAACGATTCATTCATCTCATCATTCTCACGAACTTCTATATACTTATCGTCGGTATACGGTTTGACAAGGTTGGTGAATTCAAATTCATATTCTCCGGAAATCTGTTTGAGCTCTACACTCCTGATTAGTAGGGTCAGGATAATCAGTCATTACTAGCGCAAAGAAGGATCCGTTTTTATCAGCAAACAGATGAAATGTCGTATCAGGACAGAGTGGCACAAAGCGACGCCAGCTGGCGAACATACGACGCATCATTGATAATTGGAAAAAGCCTCATTGATTATTTCCGGAAATAGGATATTTGAATAATTATTCATACAGCAACCTTAATTATATCAAGAAAAGTGGACAGTTTTTATGACTTATCCAGGTCTGTTGGCCTAATATAGGCCAGTCAGATAGACATCTAGTCTCAGATTGTTGCCATTCATGGTCGTGAATCTGTTGTCTATTATGGTGTTGCCTCCTTCATCAGTAGGTAGTCGCCAGTAGACGATATTTTTTCACTAAGTGGCCACCTGTAGCTTTCACTGACCGTGGCCATCGTTAGGAATGTTATCTACCTACCACCGTAGTAGATATTGATCATTCCTCCGGACCGATAGATCTTCGCCTCTCTTCCGTCAAAGCGGCCGCGTTGCTCCATGATAACTCCTCTTGGGTCGGGCAGGGAAATACTCTCCGCGAAATGGGAACCCCCTCATTCATGCTAGCTGGGGAGGGGCTGAAATAAAGAATAAGCAAGTATTTGAATCTTATTATGATGAGATTATGAGCAGTTGGGTGACAACTTCCGCTGATGAAAGGTGGTCTGATTTATGTACCTGAGGAGTGAATTGTATGAAACTCATTCTATAAAGACGCTATCGATCATCGCTCCATCCAATCTGGCCTGTATGTTGCCTCCGTTAAATAGTAGCACCAATTCCCATGAGGATCTCGTATGTCGTAACCTGCCTCCTATATCGTCATGTTGGCGAAGTTCTATGAACTTATTATTTCTATATGGAGCGACAATACGCGTAAACTCAAACTCGTATTTACCTGTCATCTCCTTTAATTCGTAGCTTTGGTCAAACGGGGTCAGAATAGTCCGTAGCAACAAGGATAAATGAGCGTAGTGAATCGTGGCCTGCGCTTTGGAATAAATAGAATTGGGTATCTGGGTACAATATAAAAAGTCCCTGCGAAAGAGCGTATATATTCTGCGTCTTCAAGAACAGGAAAAGCCTCGGTTATAAACTTTGGCAAAGATAATTTGATGTTATTTTTCATAGTCCTATAATTATAACCTAAATTTAAGAAATATGGACAGTTTTATGACTTGTCCGGGTCAATGGTTCCAGAGCCTAAGCTCTGTCATCGCAGAGTCATTGCCTCCAGTAACGTCCCACGAGTTGTCGACGATCGTCTGACCACCTTCGTCCTCTGGAAGTCTCAGAACACGATAGTTCTCACCAGTGGGGCCGCCTGTTGCTCTGACATGGCCATGGCCATCGTCAGGAGTGTTACCGCTCCTGCCGCCGTAGAGTATGTTGGTTGTGCCAGGAGAACGATATACAGCCGCACTTCTGCCGTCAAACTGACCGGGCTCTCTAATAGGGCTGCTGGATCGCCCTTGGCAGGACGGGCACTGAGACTTACGGTGAATCACTACTGTACTGTGAGACAGAATCTGATATCTCAAGTCTGAATCGAGTGCACTCCTTACACACGGGATCCAGTGGGGAGCCTCACTTGGTGTTGTCACATAGTGCTGTCCGTTGGACAGCCGCCTTAAAAATGCAGTTGTCGCCACATCTGATGTCTCCCTCGCTCATGATAACTCCTTCTGGAGTCGGGCGGAGAAAGGCTATCCTCCGCGAAGTGGGGTGTCTCCAGCCCTGGTGGCTCCAGGCGAGACGCCAGCCTCTGCATGTGCAAAAGCTGATATATATATCAATTATTCGCGTGCTTGTCAACAAACGTGTTTACAAACAGTCTATAATACCCTATAATTAACCTATGATTTCATTCAAATTCCATCATCCGCATGTGTTGCCGAGGTAGAACTCTGATTTTTTTGATTGTCCGCGCCGAGTTCTGCCTCGGCGTTTTTGATTGATATATATAAGAAATAATGACATAATGGAACTAACATGAGCAGTTTATCAACACAAAGTTACAAAGGTTCGCGAGACTATTTCCCAGAGGAAAAACGTCTGCAAAATTATAGTTTTAACGTTTGGCGCAAAACCGTCGAAAGTTTTGGTTACGAAGAATACGGCGCTCCCGTTGCTGGGGCCCATGGACATCTATCTGGCAAAGTCAGGGTCAGAATTGGCAGGTGAGCAGACCTACGCGTTTTTGAAGACCGTGGCGGTCGGCAGGTGACCATCCGACCAGAGATGACGCCGTCAATTTCCCGCATGGTGGCAGCCAGGCGGCACGAATTTGCAGTGCCAGCACGCCTGTATTCGATCGCAAATTTCATGCGCTACGAACGCCACAACGCGGGCGAGAGCGTGATTTTAACAGCTAAACGTCGACCTGTTTGGTGTAGATGGCCCCATGGCCGATGCCGAAATCATCGAGATGAGTTATCGTTCGGTGCTGAACTTTCTGGCGCGCGCCCCGACATGCTTTTACAGTGCGAGTAAATAACCGCCAACTGGTCAATCAACTCCTTGGTCAATTTTTGGGGCTGGATGTCATTGGCGCAAATATGATGACAAAGCTGCTCGATAAGAAAAATAAGATTCCGCCGGAGACCTTTCAAGCAGCAAGCCATTTGAAATTTTTGGTGCTGAGGGCTCGCGTGAAGGGCTGCCGAAACTAGCTCAGATGATTAGCATGAAGAGCGTCGATGATTCTACCAGCCTGAGCTGAGCGATAGTCAAGTGTCCAGCAGATACGCACCGTCATGGATCTGCTGCGGCAAAGGGCGTGACCAATGCGGTGTTTGACGTGACACTGATGAGAGGCCTGGACTACTATACTGGCACAGTTTTTGAGTTCTTTACGACAATGCGCCAGAAAAACAATCGTGCTATGTTTGGCGGTGGTCTGGTACATTGACGGGCTCAGTCGGATTGTTTGGTGTTGAACCGAGTGGCGACGGTTGAGTGTCGGTATGGGTAGCAACCACCATGCAGGTATTTTTGGAAGTCCACGGCTGTTGCCAGGCAAGGCCACGCACACCGATGTGCATATCATCCCAGTCAGTCCAAGTCATGAGCGGCGCCGATGCGCTCGCCAGGAAGTTCACGCTCTGAAGGGGGTGTTTGCTGAGCTCGACATCACTGGTCGCAAGATCGATCAACAACTGAAAGCTCGCCCTGAAAAAGCAGGTGCCGTTTGCGGTGTTTGTGGGTCAGAAGAGTTAGAATCAGAAACCTACACCGTGAAAAAACTTAGTCGAATCAACTGAACAAAAGTCAATTTCACCCCGCATGATCCAGCGTGGTGACTGATCGCCGATATGACGGTGATGAGGATGCCTATTTGAGGCTCAGCCCCATATCTGTTATAATCAGCAGCATGTAGAGACGACTGTAAAAGAAACTATCAGATGCCAAAAGTAGAATTGACCATTTCACTGGGCGGCAGAAGGGCTGTCAGCTGCTGAACAAGTAGCGCTTACCAAAAATGGCGGCTGATGTAAAGGTGCCAGGCTTCCGCAAAGGCAAAAGTTCCGTTAGTGTTGCCGCAAAGCACGTTAATCCAGCGGCGCTAGCGGGGCAGACCTGGACAATGCTCTGAGCAAGGCCGTAGCCGAGGCGCTTCACTGGCAGAAAAGATCCAGGCTCTGGACCGTCCAGCGGTTGATGTGAAGAAATTTTGTGCCAGGTCAGGAACTGGAATTTACTGCAGAAGTAGAATTATCCCACCGGTCCAAATTAGGTAACTACACAAAAGCTGAAGGCTAAACGGCAAGCCGTCGAAGTTGAGAGGACAAAAAGTAGAGAAATCATCACTCGGATGCGTGAAAACTTTACTGAGAAAAACAGAGTTAAGCGCGCTGCCAAAGAGAGGCGATGAAGCGGTTATACCGACTTTACTGGCAAGAAAGATGATGTGCCATTTGATGGTGGTGCAGCGAAAAAGACTTTGCGCTGAAACTTGGCTCTGGCCAATTTATCCCTGGCTTTGAAGAGGGGTTGTTGGCTGCAAAGGCTGGCGAAACCTTTGATTTTGAAATTGACGTTCGAAAGATTACCACGCCAAGGAGTTGGCTGGTGCCGACGTTGTCTTTACGGTGACCTTGCACAAGGTCAATGAATTGTCACTGCCCGAAGTGAACGATGAATTGCTGCACAAATGCGGTCCATTCACCTCAGCAGACGAACTCAAAGCTGACATCAAGCGTGAGATTACCGCCCAGAAAGAGCGTGAAGCTGACGAAAATTGAAAGATGATTTGGTGGGAGTCAGCGGAAGCTTCTAAGGTGGCATTGCCTGAGCTGCTGATTGACGATCAGATTCGGTCAATTGAGCAGATTTAATGCAGAACTTGATGTATCGTGGATTGACACTGGACAGTTACTTGCAGACGCAAAGTTCACGGACAAGGACGATTGGCGAGCCAAAGAAGCCCGTCCTGCGGCCGAAAAAGCGCGTCAAGAGCTGGATTAGTTTTGGCGGAATTGTCCAAAGAACTGGGCGTAGAGGTTTCTCACGAAGAACTATCCGCACAGATTGAGGCTATGAAACAGCAGTATGGTAAAGATCCAAAAATAGCTGAACGCTTCAATGATCAAATGTTCACCGCGACATCGCAAATCGTATGATTACGGACAAAACGGTCGAACAGCTGATAGAACTGAATAAATAGTCCCTGAGGGTAGCTCAGGCGATACTCATACCGCTTCTGCTGGTGATTGACAAAAATGCCTTTTATGGTGTAAAAATAGCACTTAGTTGTGTGAACGTCACGAAGGTCGTACTTCAACCATTTTCCAGTGCGGTTCAGAACTAGAGCAAAAGACCATTACTAGAGCGAGTCATGATGTCTCGTCGTCGTTTTGGGACTTTTCTGCAGCAGTTGGTGCCGAGTGTTGGGATTAGATAGGAAGCGCAGGATATCATCTTGGAGGCTCGATATGGAGAGGACCCTCCTCGACCCAAGCCACAGGGCTGCTAGTTCATTGCCCGCCATATGATATCGCTCTTGGTGTAGTGAGTTTAGAACCTGAGGGCTACCGTAATGTGCAGAAGCACTAGTGATATTACAGAGGAGGTTCAGCAGCAAACAGGGTGGATAACTGGCGACTGCTGGAGCTTATACATTCACTAAAATAATTAATTTGACAGATAAAACTCCTCCTGATCTTCCTGGTGGGTGTTTTCTGACGGATTAATAAAAATTACTCAAAATCCTATCGTGAAAAGTACAAAGGCGTATTGGGCGGTCATGCTATTATGGCTGTGATGATCAACGGTGGTGATACAGAAGAAGACCTATGGCGGCCGGGCCTATCAAGCCTGACGACGCAGATGGGTTATATTTCCCGTATTTTATTGCTAATTTATAATCGCTCCTAGTAGTATTATTGCGCATAGTAGGTCATTTATTGGGTCAGAGTTGGGCAAGGACTGGGGCATCAATTGTTGATACCAAACCAACTCAAAGGCGAGGACGAGGCTACGCATAGCGTGTGCGTTTGACACCATGCAAAACCTTCTGCAAGCTGGTTTGATCTGGAAAAAGTGCCGGGAGACCCTTCTCCAGAGTACAGCAGTATGCCTCGCCATTTAGTGTTATGGGCGTGACCAGATCTATTCGAAAAGAGCGCTCTGGTATTATTTCCAACACTTCAATCTTTTCCTAAGAATTCCAGACTGCTATTTTTCGCCACCAGAGGCTAAAACATCTTGATCCACGCCGTAAAAGTTAATGACTTTGAGGGTCATTCAGAGACAGTACAGTACTCATTGTCTCAAGAATTTGATGAGCGACTAGGGCGTAGTCATGCCATTGCCGGCTGATCATGTATGAAAGAAGATCTTGCCAGATATAGAAAATATTTTCTTTGGACCAATTTGCGGAACACTGTTCGACGAACAAGGAAACAAAATCGAGCATCCTATCCAGAAGATTGGTGTATGTTTGCCACCTGGAAAGACAACAAGTGGCACAGCATTGTGCAAACAGGCCCATTTAACCTAATTGATTATACTTCTCAAACGGAATCAGTGAATTATGCGGATTCGCAATTGGGTGTTTTGGTGACTTCGGGGTATGACCTTCGCGACGGTGTGTATATTGACGTCCGAGACCTCAATAGCTCAGAATCACAGGGAGATTCTTCGGGTTGAACGTGAACGAGCAACCGAGCGCAACCAAATTATTATGAATAATTAGTATTTTTATGTTGCTAATTATCTCCGTAGCCTCAAGAGCCAATAAGTATTTGGTATACTAGTTGTAGCTAAGGGAGTAGGAAATATGAGGCAGTATCTGAGACGCGTTACAGCAGGTTCGCGACAGCGCGTGAAAAAGGTGACCGCACTGGCACGGGAACGACGGAAGTGTTTGGCGTGCAGGCGCGGTATGATTTAACGGATGGCTTTCCGGCTATGACTACCAAGTTGTATTTTACCAGTGTGGCGCACGAGCTGTTGTGGTTTCTCAAAGGGCACGGGCAGCATTGAATATCTGGCGCAAAAACGGCGTGCATCATGGGACAGTGGCCGTACAAGGATTATTTGGGAAAAACTGGCCAAAGCATTCCGGAGATCAATGGCGAGGTGGCGCGCTGGCATGAAAAGCGTTTATCGGTAAAATCGCGACTGATCACGCCTTTGCTGAGGTGGGGTGATCTGGGGCCAGTCTACGGCGTGCAGTGGCGCAAATGGCCAGGACGGCAAGGGCGGGACGATTGACCAAATCAAAATACCATCGACATGATACGGAGTAATCCGACGTCGCGGCGTAATATTGTCAGCGCCTGGAACGTGGCGGAAATTGACGATATCGCCCGAGCCGGTGGACTGCCGCCGTGCCATACCATGTTCAGTTTCAATGTGTCGGCCGGGCGGGGACGGTGAGAAAGATAAGCTGGATTTGGCGCTGACCCAGCGTTCGGCGGATATGTTCCTCGGCGTGCCGTTTAACATCGCTAGCTACGCGCTACTGCTGTCGATGATCGCTCCAGGTGACCGACAAGCAGCCCGGGCGAATTCATCCACACCCTTGAATAGGCGCATATTTACAATAATCACCGTGCGCAGGTCGGCGAGCAGTTGTCGCGCCGTCCGCTGCCGCTGCCAAAAGCTGTGGCTGAACCTGACATCAAGAGTATTGACGATTTTCACGATTGACGATATTCGCCTGGAGAAATTACGAGCACCATCCACCGATCAAGGCGCCGATTGCGGTGTAGATTGCCGTCATTTTAGCACTAGTCGATCGATGTAGGTCACAAAATCAAAGCGTAGGCATTGCTCGTCGTCTCGCTGGGTGATGAGGCGGCTCACTTTCTTGCCAGAATGGTCATGTCGAGCTCTGGGAAAAAGGTGTCGGCGTCTGAAAATGTAGCGTCAACCTCGGTGGCGTAAATGAGTGTCAATCTCTGGCATGTCCCAGTGCATCACCATAGCACCTGTGCGCCGCCGATGATGAAAGTTGGATAGCGTGACAACGCCAGGGCGCTTGGTAGAGTTTGACGGCAGTCAGCACGCCCTTAACACCGGTTGGCCGTGAGGAGATGACGATGTTTCTTTCGCGCTCTGGCAGCGGGCGACAGCCGATTGATTCAAAAGGTTTTTCGACCCATGATGACATCGCCACCCTCTGGTCAGCCGCTTGAACTGCGCTTCAGATCTGCTGGCAAGCTCCGTCCCCATGGTAGATACCACCTCGCCGATGGCGCGGATTTGGTATCGTCACGCAACGATGATGGCTTTCTGCATATTCTCAATGTACCATGAGAGCTCGGCTATATGCTATAATATAGTTCATGAATCAAAGTAAATAGCTACTTGGTACCAACTGTTATCGAAAAATCTTCTGACGGCGAACGAGCGTTTGATATTTATTCGCCTTTTTGAACAGAGCGATCGTTTTCTGGGCGAGGTAGTGAGCATACCGCCAATATCGTGGTGGCGCAATTGCTACATTGCTCAGGTTGACCCAGAGGCTGACATCTCGCTGTATATCAATAGCCCTGGTGGCGGCGTCTACGATGGTTTGAGCCATTTTACGACACCATGAACTTCATCAAACCTGACGTCGCGACCTACGGTATCGGTCTTGCAAGCCAGTATGGGTGCATTCTTGCTGTCAAGCGGCGCCAAGGCAAACGATTTTGCTTGCACACGCCAGTGATGATCCATCAGCCGTCGTCAGGCACGCGCGGTAAAGGTGACTGACATGGAATTGACCTGAAAGAGACTATGAAGTTAAGGACATGCTGGCGAAAAATTGTGGCCAAAAACACCGGTCAAAAGCTCGCAAAATCAAAGCTGACATGGGCGTGACTACTGGATGAAGCCAGAAGAAGCGGTGACGTACGGCCGATCGACGCAGTGGTTAAGAAAGCGTAACCCTACTCTCGCCAAAATATCATCAAGCGCGCCAGCGCCCGTAAATACCAACGGTGACGATGTTGCGCAGATTGGTGGGATTTCGAGGCATCGTCGAACATTGCTGCCAGGCTTTTGATGCCTCACCGTAAATATCACAAATGCGTCTACTGAAATCCTTGTTGAGCATCAGCGTCGCATAATATCCCATTTTCATGGTTCTGACCTGGCCGTCCAGATAGTTGGTTATAACTTGGATCAATTTCACTCAATGGAGCTGTGCCCCTCGGCAGTTTTGTGCTGGCGGGTCAATCGAGTCGGGCTTTTTGAGCGGCAGTCCGACGGCGGTGCGTCCCCATATCTAGCTGCATACGCTTGCTGGCTGTATTGTCTCTTTCTCTCTCACCTGCGGTGCGACCAGCATGAAATTGCGGGACTTTGAGCAGTATGAGGTCAATGGGTCGAAACTCAGAAGTCGCCTTTCATCTCCTCAAAATTGGCTGCGAGATCTGCGCAGCGCGCTCGCTTATAGATTTGCCGCTGATGATGGCCAATAGTCTCTAATATTCTCCTGAAGGCAGCGTCATGCACCACTAAAAAGCAAAGCGAAAGTCCGAATCGATGCCGTACATGCGGTGCGAGGATGGACAGGGCGAGTTAGAGGGACTCCGTCGCTAAAATGTCCACCACCAGTCAGTGCTTGTGGTAGCGGTTTTGCAATAATTCAAGCTGTAGCCGATGCACTGGCTGTGCAGTGTTCTGTCAGTAGAAATGCTGTAGCGGCGGCAAAGCGACGAGCAAGAATCTTGATTTGTGATTTCTAGCATCAGTGGTCGTGATGCGGAAGAGATGGGAGTCTGGTCTTGGGCTGATCTTCATATTGCATGATGCCCATTGGCCAGCCCCACAGCCAGCGCAAAAACTTCGCGCATGCCGTAGATCAACTCTATCGACACACAAATCCGGTGACGGACACTCCACCCGAGTCTTTCTGTCTCAGGAAAACGGTTTCTTCTCCAGGGTCAGGCCGTAGTCGGCTAATGTTTCATCGATACCAAACGTCTCCAGTAACGCCCTCAAATCTTGGTCGTGGAGATTTTCTCCACCTTGGATACCTTGGAAAATCCAGTCTCCCAAGTGCGAGAAAGCTGTCTCGTCCAACGTCAGAAAACAGCGTCCGCAGCTCCAACACGAGTTCGCTGTCGGTCGTCAAATCGATCATCGCCTTCGGTCATTTTTCCGCACAAAGCCAAGCTTCCCCAGATGTGTTGCCACCAGGAAAAGAGGGTTGTATTGGGTACCGTAGAGAACGATGGCGGCAATATCAGTTGCTCGACCTGCTTGCAGTCTGCGAAACAGTGGTGAACGTGCCAGTTCCATGAGTGAGTGAATCGTACGGTTGTCGGTCACCAATTGAACAGTCTCCCCATACCGCATCATGGATCACCATCGAGTTGTCCTCTAACTCATAGGACGGCATATGTAGCGCACCCATGATGGTCTCGCCTGGATCGCCTTGATATCCCGGCATGATGTCTTCTCTGAGGTACAGTTTGTCTGACATACTCTTAGTATAAGATGTTTATAAGCGTCGCCCAAGCATGAGCGATACGCTGGAGAGGAGCGGTCTATTAGTCTTCGGTTGCTGCCTGGTCTGGGCTGAACACCATGACGCCTTTACCAGTTTTGGGTTGTAACCAGGACGGCGGCTCGCCCCAGTTTTTCCTCGGCTCTGCGTCGCCTGGTCTGGTCGTATTTCACGGCATTACCGACGATATGAGATTGACCAGGACTACTCTCCCGAGGCAAACATTGATCAATATCTACTAGCGGCTATCCATAGTAGTCGGAGGCACGGGAGCTTCGTCAAGGAGTGCTGGGTGTTTCAACCTCTCTGATAATCCCTTGAGGGTCGGCGACTACAAAAATGCAGTCTCCCATTTTGAGCCTTCGCCAGTACCAGTGGTTTCTTTGTACTGAGGCCTAACTCATTTGGTCCAAAAATAACTGGTAAGCATGTTAAGCTACTTTTATGATCCATGTATTTCTCCTTGTCTCTCAACATTAACAGTTTGATCAAATACTTTTATATCATAACAAAAAGTGTTGATATGTCAATGATATGATGTTGCTATGACGTATATTTTTGAGGGTAAAAATCAGTATATGATGCTTATGTCAGACGTGCTATACTTTTAACAGATACTGAGGAAAACGGAGGAAACATGGTTTATCGGCGACGGTCGACAGAGCAGCGCTATGTCAAATATCGAAAAATGATGAAACAGCAGGCAGCACCTGGGTGTAATTTTTGTCAATTTAGTCCAGAAGACAAGCAAGTGCGAGTAGCGCATGAACACTTCTTGGTGACAGACAACCTGTTTCCATATGAGATTTGGGACAGTCACGAAGTCGCTGACCACATCATGGTCGTCCTCGGCGTCATGTTGAGCATCTACCAGTTGAGATAAGACAGAGCTGAGCTGAGCTGATGGACGTGATTGCTGAGTACGAAGAGCGAGGGATATTCTGTTTACGCTCGAGCTCCGGAAAATAAACAAAAGTCTGTTGCTCACCAACACACCCACCTCATCAAAACGCATGGCAAACCAAAAATATATTATTCACTAGCGTTAAAGCCGTATATTTTATGGAGTAAATAGATCATGACTGTTTATAGCAACGTCGAAATCTCGCCATAGCCATCAACGACGACGTCATCGTACTGCCAACCGTTCAATCCAGACCACGTGGCAGAAGCTGGTTTGGACTTTTACGCTGGGTCATACTACTACTAAGCAGGAGTTTGAAGGCGAAGTATCGCGTTATACAATCCCTTTGACGCGGCGTATGTTGCTAAATATTTCAAAGGTCCGCTCAAAGCTATGCCGCATGCCGAATGGTGCAAGGAGCATGATGCAACGCCGTTTCAAAACATCCCACCAGACCATCCGATCATCGTGCTGCGTCCTGGCGAGCGGATTCTGGCGCACACGCTTTACGAGTTTGTGGGCATTCGCGCACAGGGCGGCGCAGCGCAGGTGTTGAGCCGTAGCTCATGGGGGCGCAATGGCGTGGCGGTTTGCTTTGATGCTGGCTGGATCGATCCAGGGTATATCAATCGGATTACGCTGGAAATTTATAATCTCAACATGCACGAGAGCGTCGTGTTGCCGGTTGGCGAACGCATTGGTCCGATGATTTTTCACAAAACCGGGGCCAGTTGAGGGGCGGCTATGGTTCTGGCGCGCGTAAGGTGAGTGATAAATATCAGACCGGGAGCGACTGAAAGGAGATCATCGCTAGCTGGCGGCCGGAGATGCTGCTACCAAAGACGTACCGCGACAGGCGCATAGACTCCAGTGCCAATTGAGGGCTTGAGCCAGGGGTTTGCTGTGATGGAACGCTCGGGCGCCACGGACTCTACATCGTCATTGAAGGCAATGACGGCACCGGTAAATCCACTCAGAGTAGATATGTTGGCGGCGTGGCTCGAGAGACGCGGGCGTGAGGTCGTCGTCATTGAGGAACCAGGCAGTGATGATGCTGCCAAAACCACACTAGTCGCCAATGAATATCGGAGGGTCCTGAAAGACGGTCGGTTCAAATTGGACCCAGAGGTCAATCTACTGTTGTTCAGCGCGGCAGCGGCGTGAACTGTGGTTTCACAAAATTGAGCCGGCTTTGTGTCGTGGTGCGGTGGAGTATTGAGCTCCAGGAGTTACGTGTCGAGCCTTGGTCTATCAGGGCTATGGCGAGCGTGGCAGAGGATGCCATCATCAGTATGACTAAAGCGTTTCACTCATGAGGCGGTACATGAGCCCCGACTTTGTGGTGGTGTTATTTGCGGATGACCAAACCAGACAGCAGCGCATCGCCGAGCGTGGTAGCCGCAGAGGCGGTTGATAGCTTTGAATCGCGTGACGATGTGTTCCAGCAGAAGATCAATGATGGCTATCAAACTGTCGCCCAGACGCACAATATTCCACTGATTCTGGCTGAGTATTCGCCGGCGACGTACATCAGCAGATTCTCCAAGAAATCTCCAAAAATAATGTTGATTTTTGACCTGGTTTCGCGCATACTGGTAGTTAGAGAAGTAGTGTATTCACGACAGGGAGAAAACAAAAGCGAACGGGCAAATCGCTTTTGTTGCAGTCGTGAATTAGGGATCTCTCCGTCGATCACTAAATTAAAACCAAAAGCGAGGAGTTCATACCTGTGGCAAAACAACAGTCCACGGATGGCGGACGCGTGTTCTTCACCTCTGAAGACAGCTTGTTGCCGCTGCCAAACCTGATCGCTCATCAAGAAGATTCTTGGCGTTGGTTCGTCGAGGATGGTTTGAGCGAAATCTTTTCAGAAATTAACCCAATTGACGACTATCACTGGTCAGAAGTCATTGCGATGTGGTTCGCAGTTATCGATTTGACGAGCCAAAGACCACCGGACCAGTCTCGCCAAGGAAAACAATGTGACGTTTGAGCGCCACTGCACGCAACTGTTGAGATCTGATCCAACAAAGTTACCGGCGAAGTCAAAGAGCAGGAAATCTACCTCGGTGATTATCCATGGATGACCGAGCGCGGTACCTTTCATCATCAATGGTACTGAGCGCGTGGTGGTCAGCCAGCTGATCCGCTCGGCTGGTGTGTGTTCTTTACGGCTCGACACGGTGGCTGGTCGTAATTACTACGGCGCCAAGATGATCCCAGGTCGTGGTGCATGGCTGGAGTTTGAGACCGACCAAATGGTACGATTTATGTCAAGATTGACCGCCGCCGCAAATTGCCAGTGACGACGTTGCTGCGGGCTTTGGGGCCATCCAAAAAGACGTCAGAAATTCGCGAATTATTTTGCTGACATTGACACTGGTGAGACCAGCTACATCCAAGAAACTCTAGACAAAGACACTGCTCGTGGCGCCAATGAAGCGCTGATCGAGGTTTTCATCGCCGTCTCCGGCCGGGTGACTTTGGCGACAGTTGACAACGCGACGTCAGATGATTGAGCGAATGTTCTTTGATTTCAAGCGCTTTGATTATAGTCGTGTTGGCCGCTACAAGCTGAACCAGCGCTTGGGTTCGGACGTTGCTAATACGGCTGAAAAATCGTATCTTCCAGATGAGCGACTTAGGTAGCCATCATCCGCGAAATCATTCGCCTCAACAATACCCAAGAGCCAGCTGATGACATCGACTGCATTGAGCAACCGCCGCGTCAAGTTGGTCGGTGAACTGATTGCCCGTCAGTTCCGCGTCGGTATGCTCAGGATGCAGCGCAACGCCATGGACCGCATGAGTGTGGCAGACATGGAAGGTGTAACACCGAGCCAGCTGATCAAAGCGCGCGCCCAGTGGTGGCAGCAGTGCGCGAGATTTCTTCACCAGCTCACAGTTGAGCTGCAGTTGATGGACGAGGGTTAACCCACTGTCCGAAGCTGAGCCACAAACGTCGTTTGAGTTCGATGGGTCCCGGTGGTTTGAGCCGTGAACGTGCTGGTTTTGACGTTCGTGACGCTCACCCAACACACTACGGTCGTATCTGTTCGGTGGAGACGCCAGAGGGTGCTAACGTTGGTCTGGTGCTGAACCTCGCCACCTACGCGCGGGTCAATGAATACGGCTTTACTATCGAGACGCCGTACCTCAAGCGTCGTCACACGGTCGCGTGACTGACGATGTTGTTTACTCTGGACGCGCGGCGCAGGAAGCCAGCCGAGTTATCGCTGATGCTGGGGCGCTGTTTTTGAATGATGACAGGTACGTCCGTGACCGAGCGCTGATGTCGGCTCGCACAACCTGCAGCCAGGTCAGGTTGACGTCTGAGCAGTTACCTATCATGGACGCTGCTCACAAAGCAGATCCTGGGGTCGACCGCGGCGCTGGTGCCGTTCATCGAAAAGAAGCGCGTATGACCGTCGCTGGCTGCTCAGACATGCAGCGCCAGGCGGTGCCGCTGCTCACGCCAGAGCCAGCGCTGTCGCACCGGCGTCGAAAATCTGATGTGGCCGAGACAGTGGCCACTTGACCTCGGTCAGGCGTGACGGTGAAGTGAGTGCAAAGGCTGACGCAGATGAAATTCACGTCAAATACAGCTGACGGCGTCAGAGGTCTATGAACTCCGCCACTTTTGTCAAGAAACAATAGACGACCGCTGCTACAACCCAAAAAGGTTCCGCGTCAGCGCGGCGATACGGTCAAAGCAGGGCGTGACATGTCCTCGATCGAGGCGCGTCAGTCGCCGAAGGCGAGATTGCACTGGGAGGCGAAAACCTGTCGGTAGCCTTTATGCCGTAGGGGCGGTTACAACATGGAGGACGCGGTGATTTTGTCTAACCGATTGGTACGACGATCAACTGATCATCCATCAACATCAAGGACTACAATGTTGAGGTTCGCGAGACCAAGCTCGGCCCAGAGATCGTTACCCGCGATACATTCCAAACGTATTCTGAGGATAGTCTGCGTCACTTGGAGAGAAACGGTATCGTGCAAATCGGTTCTGAGGGTCAAGGCTGGGCGATGTCTGGTTGGTAAAGTTACACAAAGGGCGAGCAGGAACTCAGCTCTGAGGAACGCTGCTTGTGCCATTTTCGGTGAAAAAGGCCAGGATCGTTCGCGACACCTCACAGCGGATGAACAATGCCGGTGCGGTAGAGTCGTCAGTGTCAAGGTCTTTAGCCGCGAGAATGGCCACGAGCTGAGGCCAGCGTGTTGATGCAGATTCAAATCTTTGTGGCTCAGACTCCGCAAAATCGAGTGTCGGTGACAAGATGGCTGGTCGTCACGGTAACAAGGGCGTGGTGCACTCAGGTTCTGCCAGTCGAGGACATACCGTTTCATGGAAGACGGTACGCCAGTTGACGTGATCTTAGACCCGCTGGGTGTGCCAAGCCGTACTGAACCTCGGTCAGTTGTTTGAAACACACCTTAGGTACATGGCGGCACGAGCGTTGGGCTACCGCGTGGCAACGCCGTCGTTTGATGGTGTGCCGTCAGCGACAGATTTCTGATGAATTAGAAAAAGGCTGGCCTGGCACGCGATGGTAAAAGCCAGCTATTTGATGCCGTACTGGTGAAGCGCTTTGAGACGCACCACAGTCGGTGTCGATGCACATGATCAGCTGCACCACATGGTGTTTCTGACAAGATTCACGCCCGTTCAACTGGTCCAGTACACCATGGTCGCAGCAGCCGACTCGGTGGTAAAGCGCAGAACGGTGGTCAGCGCTTCAGCGAGATGGAGGTCTGGGCACTGGAAGCTACGAGTGCTGCCGCAACCCTTGCAGGAAATGCTAACCATCAAGTCTGACGACGTGTATGGTCGTGCCAAGGCGCACAGGTCGATCATCAAAGGACTGAGGCCAATCGTCGGTCGAAAACTGCCAGAATCCTTCAACGTGTCGTCAGGGGCTGCAGGGTTGGGTCTGAAGGTTGACTTGGTGGATGATGGTGCTGTGGTTGACGCTGGGCACGTGATCGCTCAGGCGGACGCCGAAGATAAAGACCGTACTACACTGCGGTAACGTCTGAGGACGATGAGTCAGAAAGCTACCTGGACGAGATCAGACGACATCGGAGACATCGAGAGCATGAGCGTACAAGACATTGACGCAAGTAGAAGAAATAAAGGAGGATGCGTAAGATGGCGCAATTTGCATTCAATGCTACTGGCATTAGCGATTTTTGATGCAGTACGCTTAGTGGTTGCCAGCCCAGAAGATATCCTGAGTGGGTCACGGTGAGTTACTCAAAGCCAGAGACGATCAATTATCGTACTCAAAAGCCAGAGCGTGACGGTTTGTTCTGCGAACGAGATCTCGGTCCCGGTTAAGGACATCAATCCACACGACTCAAAGCTCAAAAGGTGTTGCGTTCACGCGAAGCTGCGGTTGATAAGAATGCGAACTCGTCACCAAGTCAATCGTTCGCCGCGAGCGCATGGGTCACTCAGTTGGCAGCGCCAGTCGCCCACATCTGGTTTATGCGCGGCACACCAAAGCGCTATGAGCCAATTGCTCAGCATGACAGTTCGTAACTTGGAGCGGGTAGCTACTTTTGCGACCTATGTCATTTTGAAGGTTGATGAGGCAACCCGCGACCAATACCTTGCAGATTTAGAGGCTGAAACCGAAGCTGGTCGTGCTGCCATCAAGATTCGCTATGAAAATGGCAGAAGAAGACGGATGCTGACATCAAAGCCTGGCCAAAGAGCAGAGTCGCGAAGTTGAAGAATTGAACGACAGAATACACTACGCGACAAAGCACAGCTTGACGGCTGCTAAAACAAGGGCGCGTTGTTGTCTCGAGACTGACTACCGCAACTCTGCAGAAGAATACGATGAGCTCGATCGAGAGTTGGCATGGGTGCTTCAGCATTGAAGACATTGCTAGACGAGATCGACTTGCCACAGTTGATCGCAGAGTTAGACCGAAGAGGCTGAAAGCGCCAAGGGTCAGCGCGAGAAGAAAATCCTCAAGCGCCTGAAGATGCTCGAGAGCATGCACGCCGCTGGCATCAAGCCAAGCCAGCTGACACTGAGTGTACTGCCGGTCATCCCACCGGACCTTCGCCCAATGGTAGCCCTCAGTGGTGGTCGATTTGCGACCTCGACCTGAACGACCTGTATCGCCGCATCATCAACCGTAACAATCGTCTAAAGAAAGCTGGTTGAGCTCAATGCACCAGAAGTGATTCAGCGCAACGAAAAGCGTATGTTGCAGGAAGCCGTCGATGCCTGATCGACAATGCGCGCGCTCGTGGTGGTCGCGCTGTCAGTTCAACTGGGTGGCCGCCGCCGCCTGAAGTCAATTTCCGACATGCTGAAGGGTAAGCAGGACGCTTCCGTCAGAACCCTGCTCGGTAAGCGTGTCGATTACTCTAGCCGTTCAGTCATCGTCGTTGGTCCAAAGGGTTGAAGATTCACCAGTGCGGTTCTGCCAAAACAAATGGCACTGGAGCTGTTCAAAGCTTTATTCGTCATCAGCTGGCTGATTCGCAAGCGAGTTGCTCACAACATCCGTTCAGCGACGCGGTTGAGTCGAGTCAGGCGAAAGCAGTTGTGTGGGATCGCATGGACGCGGTGAGTGAAAGGCAAAGTACGTGCTGTTGAACCGTGCTCCGCACTTCACCGCTTTGTCAATCCAATCCTTCCAGCCAGTCTGGTTGAAGGGAGCAATTCAGCTGCATCCCACTGGTCTTGTGCCGGCTTTAACGCCGACTTTGACGGTGACCAGATGGCGGTCCACCTGCCGCTCCAAAGAGGCGCAGGCCGAGGCTCGCGAGCTGATGAGCGCAACTAACAATCTGTTGAAGCCTGCTGATGGTGCACCAGTGCTGCACATTTCACAGGACATCGTGCTGGGTAATTACTACCTGACGTATGACGAAGCCGCAGGCCCAGACTGACGACATCAAGTCATTTAGCTCAGTCTGAGGCAGAATTGGCATATGACAAGGGTGATATTCATCGCAAACGCCAATTCAGATCTTCGCAAAGGTAAGTTGCGTCAGACAACCTTGGGTCGCGTCTTCTTTAACGAGATTTCTGCCAGAGGACTTCCCTACGAGCAACAACGTCCAGACCAAGAAACAGCTGAAAGAAAGGTCTTGGCGCAGATCTTCAACAAGTACGGTGCCGAGGAGACTCGCCAAAATCGCTGACCGCATGAAGGTCGAGCCTTCCGCTTTACGACGACTGCAGCGGTGTCAACCGGTATGACCGACTACGTGCACTTTTGACGAAATTCCTGAGTTCGTGGCTGGGGTGACGCTAAAGCGGCTATGATTTCTGGAGCAATTTGACCAGGGTCTGATCACCGAAGAAGAGCGTTACAACTGACGGTGAATGCCTGGCGAAACGTTGACAATAAGATCACCGCGTTCTTGAAGGATCAGTGTAGCGCACATGGACACCAGCATCTCCGCGATGGTCAACTCTGGTGCTCGTGGTGATATTTCCAACGTGAAGCTGGCGAGCGCCATGATTGGTATCAAGTGGATGCGACTAACCACGAAATTGAGCTGCCAATCCGTAGCTCCTACACCGGTGGTCTGTCCAGCCTTGAGGCCTTTGTGGCAACACGTGGTGCGCGTAAGGGTTTGATCGACACCGCGCTGAAGACCGCTGACTCAGGTTACCTGACCCGTCGTTTGGTCGACGTGGCGCAGGATGGTCTTCACCGTTGAGGGAGATGCTGAAGGTGACGACGAAGGTTACGCAATCTACCGCTCAGAAACTGAGGAAACGTGATCGACTTCTCGAACCGCTTGGCTGGCCGTTACGCCGCCGAGACGATTCGGGTCACGTCAACAAGGACGAATTGATCACTCGAGAAATCGCTGACTCAATTGATGACTGATGAAAGCATCCAGAGCGTCAAGATCCAATCAGTCCTATCAACCAACAACCTCAACGGCATCCCCAGCGCAGCTACGGCGTTGACTATCGTCAACCGTTAGCTGGTAGCGTCATCAGCCAGTCGGTGTCATCGCTGCTCAGTCGGTCGGTGAGCCGGGTACTCAGTTGACCCCTGCGCACCTTCCACAACTCTGTGTGTGCTGGTGGTGACATCACCCAGGGTCTGCCGCGTGTTGAAGAAATTGTTCGAGGCGCGCGCACGCAAAGGGTCAGGCGTATGTCACGGAAATTGCTGGGTTAGTTGATGTTTTGGGAAGATGGCAAAAAGTACATCGTCCAAGTCACGCCGGAATCTGGCAAGGTTGAGCGCCTGCCGCTGGACGGCCGAACTATCGTGGTCAAGGCTGGCTCAAGCGTCAAGGCTGGCGACGTGCTGGCGACTGGCGAAGGTGACACTCGTCCGTTGGTCGCACCATTTGATCGGTGTGGTTGAGGCGGCTGAGAAGACACCTTGGTGATCGCTGCTGAAGCTGGCGCGCCAGCTCGTTACGAATCCCAGGCACCATGCGGTTGGTCGTTAAGGCTAACGACGTCGTCGAAGCCGGCGACCGCTTGACGGCTGGTTCAGTGAACCTACATGACTTGATGCGCTCTGAAGGGCGTCGAAGCTACCAAGCGTTACATCATCAACGAAGTGCTGCGCATTTACGCCGCTCAGGGTCAAGACGTGGCCGACAAAGCACCTGGAGATCATCGTTCGCCAGATGTTCAGCCGCGTCCAAATCGAAGATGCGGGCGACAGCGACTTTGTGACGGGTGACATTGTCTCAAGGCTGCGGTGGTGAAATACCAACAAAGCAGCTGGCCGCTGAGCAAAAACCTCATCAGCTACACCCAGTTACTACTCCGGTATCACCAAGGTGTCCATCTGGAGCGACTCACTGGCTATCTGCTGCGTCCTTCCAGGACACCACTCGCGTGCTGATCAACGCTGCCGTATCTGGCCGCGCTGACCACTCTGCATGGCCTCAAGGAAAACGTCATCATTGGCCGCAAGATCCCAGTGGGGACGGGTGCTGTCGAAGAGGATGAAGCATCAACTGATGACGGCACCGAGGAAATGGTTGAAGAATTCTCAGAGATGTAATCACCCCTCGAGTCTAGTGACCGTCAATATTCTCTCTCTATAACAGAGGGGAGAATTGTATATATTAGGACAATTGTGGTATGATAATAAAGATATGGTAGCTGCTTGAGCAAATTGGCCCTGTTGGATATAGATGCTGCACAACCACCTCAACCAGTTGACAGTGAGCTGAGAGGAGCTGTTTATCTGGCGGATTCTACGCTGGATGGCGAGTTTCGTTGCTGCGCCGCAATGGTCGGACTACTGTGAGCGAACAAAACAGCAAGGGAGAACGGAAGTTTTGGCAGATCACATCAAGGGGCTTAGCAATTACGTGGATAATCCAGGAGTGAGTCCATGACAGCAGACCTAAGAGTTCAGAAATTAAACAAGCTCTAAAAGAAGGCGATCTTCGAAAGTGTCAATATTGCAATGGGATGCTGTGGGCAGGGGCGCTCGACCAGAAGGGCTATGACTTTGGTGACGTGGAAGCGACTGGTCCGGCTATTCACTGGCTCGCACCTGGCGGCGTCAGCCGCAAAAACATGCACCAGGGAAGTGAGCTTGTCGCAATTAGGACTTATTTGAAACACCAGTGATTGACAAAAACATCGTCCGGCTAAGGCTATGGCTACATTGGCTATGAGATTTCTAGCTCACGGTGGTGACAAATTGGCAGAGACTATCGCTGCAAACCCTGATTGGGCAGCTCGATGCCGCGGCGAAGACCCATTACTACTACCCAAAAATGGTGCTAGCAGCAGCCAGCTGCTCGGGTCGGCGGTACTATCCTCGGGCTATCTCATCCCTGAAAAGTATTGCCAGTGACCCGATGGGTGCTGGTCGTCAGCTCGCTGCGCGAAGCAGTAGTTACGGTAAGTGCCACTCACGCTGACAAAGTAAGCCCCATCAGAGATACGAACGATTGATTCAACGGTTAGTGTGGCTGGTATGTCAGTGATGGGCTTCTGAGATCGTGGATGCGGTGCATGCTTCTCAGGATAATATGGCCTGGTGGAAGGGCGTCCTTAGTAAGAGTTGACGTTCGAGTCAAAAACCAGTAGATTTTTAGGTTATGTGTGGTAAAATTATCCTAGAGTTTCCTCTTTTCGGAGTAAGCGGTGGTTTGAATGTGTACAGACCGCGTGCTCGGCAGAAAAGAGTATAGACACGGGGCGGAGTTGCTGAATCCAAGCCGTAGGCGCTAAGAGAAGCTGGTTTTTGCGTGTAAAATCGCGCACCAACTCATTAGAGCCACCAGGCGAAATCGCCATCATTAGTAAATCAACCAGGGAGAAATTGGATGCCAACAATCAACCAATTGGTGCGCAAGCCCGCGCCAAAAGCAGCTAAGAAAAGTCAAGTCGCCAGCACTGGGTCGCATTCACAACGCCCTGAAACGCGTTACTACGACCAAAAATGCACCGCTCAAGCGTGGTGTGTGTGTGCGTGTGACGACCAAGACGCCAAAGAAACCAAACTCAGCTTTGCGTAAAGTTGCCCGCGTGAAACTGAAACAACGGCTACGAAGTTTGGGCTTACATCGGTGGTGAGGGGTCACAACTTGCAGGAGCACGCTGGTCTTGATCCGCGGTGGTCGTGTGCCTGACCTTCCGGTGTGCGCTATCACATCGTCCGCGGTGCGTTGGACCTCCAGGGTGTCAGCAACAACCGCAAGCGGGGCCGTTCGAAGTACGGTACCAAGAAAGGGGATAAGTAATCATGCCTCGTAAAGTTACCAAGAAACTACAACGCCAATTGCAACCCTGACCGCCGCTACCAGAGCGTGCTGGTGCGCGCCTGATCAATAAGTCAATGCTGGACGGTAAGAAATTGGCGGCTGAGCGTGCTGTTTACACCGCGCTGGAAACTGCTGCTAAGAAAGCTGGATTCAGAAGATCCATTGGCAGTGTTTGAGAAAGCCTTGAAAAACGTCAGTCCCAAACTTTGAAGTGAAAGAGCCGCCGCGTCGGTGGTGCTAACTACCAGATTCCGTTCCCAGTTCAGGGACACCGTCAGCTACACTACGCATTTAGCTGGCTGGTGCAATCAGCTCGCGCTCGCAGCGGTATGCCATACTCACAGCGTTTAGCGCTGGAAATCGTTGACGCCTACAACGAAGCTGGTGCTGCCTTCAAGAAGAAGGAAGACACCCACAAGATGGCCGAAGCCAACCGCGCCTTTGCGCACTTTGCTCGTGGCTAATTATTTGAGCATGCAAGACATCGTCCGCTCCAGGTAATCTGGGGCGGATTTGCATTTTATGTCTAATTATGATATTATCAAAAGATGAATGAACAACAATTCTCACCCGACCGAAAGAGCAATGTGCTATATTGACTTTTTACTGGTGTCGCCCAGCGAATGCAGGAGAGGATAACAACTTTGAGGAGACCCACAGAGGCCAGAGTGGGTTGGGTTATGTTCTTGATGATATCGCACAACCACATAGCGCGCAGGAAATGGTGAGCAGAGTAGCTAAAGGGCTAGGGGTCATCATAAATCCACAGGATCTATCCACTGGTAATCCTTTCCATGATCCGGTAAAGGTCAGTGATTGAGACCGCCAAAGGTGCAGTTATCGGCCTGGGGGCTTTGCAAAGAGCAGCTTCGCGATACCGGCATATCTCCTAAGGACTTAGTACCGAGTGATTTGAAGAGTCAAATGCATAAGCCGGGCGATATGAATGAACTACACAAGCTGGCGGAGCGGTATCTTGAACTCTCCGGTCATGGGCTGGCGTTGATGGACCCAGCTACGCAAGAAATAGTAGAATCCTGGATTGATGAAGCAACCCGCAAATTGATCGACAAATCTTTACTAAAAACAGGTCTAGGCATCTTTCTACGCAATGCTAATTTCAAATTGCAAGAGTGTGACGCGTACAAGATGAGGCACGAGGCTAATGCTGGTGGAGTGGACTGGGACGACTTGCTGGCCATGTGCCAAAGAAAGTCTTGAGAACTAACCCATAAAATCAAGCTATTATTTTCTGTGGCTATCTGGTATAATTAGCAGCAAGAGTAGTTTTTGGTGCCAAAAATTGACCAAAGATCTCGACAAATTAACGTGTAATATAAAGGAAAAATTATGGCAGAGACGAATGTTCCGCTGAAAAATTTTAGAAATATCGGTATTATTGCCCATATTGACGCCGGTAAAACGACGACAACTGAGGGTATTTGTACCGCACTGCCGTTGACCCACAAAATCGGTGTGGTCAAAGGCGACGGCGACAGCAGCCACTGACCGGATGGCACGAAAAGAACGTGGTCATCACCACCTCCCGGCAGCGGTGACTTGTTTCTGGAAGGGTCACAAAGATCAACATCATTGACACGCCAGGGCACATCGACTTACTGCCGAGGTGGAGCGTTCACTCCGCGTCCTCGACGGTGCAGTGACGGTGTTTGATGGCAAGATGGGCGTTGAGGCACAGTCTGAGATCGTGTGGCGCCAGGCTGACAAATATGGTGTGCCGCGTATCTGCTTCATCAACAAGATTAAACCAAACCGGTGTGACTCTGGAAATCTCTGGAGTCAATCCACAATCGCTTGAGTAAACAGGCCTTCCCGATTCACATCCCAATTGGTTTCGAAAAGACTATCAACGGTGTGGTTGACCTCATCGACATGAAGGCGTACACCTATACTGACTTTGCTGACCATGAGTTGGTGCAGGGTGAAATCCCAGCCGACATGCTGGAGAAAATGCCAAAATGCCCGCGTTTGTTGGTGGAAAATGCCGTTGAAGCTGATGATGAATTGATGATGAAGTTCCTCGACCAAGGTGAAGAGGCACCACTATCGACGAGCTGAAGTCTGCCTTGCGTAAGCGCGTGCTGGCTGGTGACTTCTTCTTGGTCACTGGTGGTGACGGCCGCGGTGTCATCGTGGAGAAAGTACTTGACCTGATGGTTGACTACTTGCCAAGCCCACTGGATGTCGACGAAATGGGGTATCCAAAAGACTGGCGACGAAGTGAGCCGCAAAGCGACAACAAAGAGCCAATGAGTGCCTTGACCTTCAAGATTGCGACCGACCCATTTGTTGGTAAGTTGATCTTCATCCGTGCTTACTCAGGTGTTTTGAACTCAGGTAGTTACGTCCTGAACACCACGATCGGACAAAGAGCGCATAGGTCGTATCGTCCGAATACGCGCTGACAAGCGCGAGGATCGATAAGATCGCTGCTGGTGACATCGCTGCGGTGGTTGGTTTGAAGAACACTGGTATTGGTAACACCTGACTGACCCAGCGCGATCCAATTGCTTTGGAATCAATTGAATTCTCCAGAACTGCCAGTATCTCATCGCCGTTGAGCCAAAAATCAAAGGCTGACCAAGAGAAGATGGCATTGGCCTTTGCAACGCTTGGCTGAGGAAGACCCAACCTCCGCATTCACACTGACGAAGAAACTGGTCAGACTATCGCTGTCTGGGATGGGCGAGTTGCACCTGGACATCTTGATCGACCGTATGAGCGTGTGGGTCTGGGGTTGAGCCGAACATCGGTGAGCCACCGTGGCCTTCCGCGAATCAATTAAACGGCGGCTGAAGTCCAGGTAAGCACGCCAAACAGTCTGGTGGTCGTGGTCAATATGGTGACGTCTGGGTAGCGCTTTGAACCAAATGAGGCTGGTAAAGGCTTTGAGTTTGTTGACGAAATTAAGGGGGTGGTGTGGTGCCACAAGAGTACCGCCCAGCTGTCATGAAGGGTATTCGTGAAACCTGGAAGGCGGTGTTATCGCTGGCTATCCAGTGGTTGACGTCAAAAGCAACCCTGTACGATGGCTCATACCACGACGTTGACTCCTCAGAACTAGCCTTTCACTGGCTTGAGTTCATTGGCAGCCCGCGAAGGTATCAAGCAAGCAACGCCAATTCTGCTTGAGCCAGTCATGAAAGTTGAAGTCACCACCGCAGAAGAGTTCATGGGTGATATCATCGGATGACCTGAACTCACGCCGTGGCCGCATCGACACCATGGAAGATTTGATGGGCGGCGCCAAATTGGTCAAAGGCCTTCGTGCCGCTGGCAAACATGTTTGGCTACACCTCAGACATCCGCTCGATGTCATGGGGGTCGCAGCCAGTACCATGGAGCTCGCTCAGTACGAGGAAGTTCCACCAAAATGTTGCTCAGAGATAATCGAAAAGCGCAACAAATAATCATCAAAAGCCCCGGTCAACAGCCGGCTTTTCATATAAGTATAATGTATTCATGAAATTATTCATTCTGTCAACTCAGCTTGCGCCAGCCAGGTTGACCGTTTGGATGACACCTCGTTTTTCCTGGTGGGGACTGCTCTGTCGGCATGTTTAACTCTCAGAGCCACAATGGGTAACTGGAGCTTCAGCGCCCTGGGTGAGCGCGGTGACGTGTCTTCGTTTGTATTTAATATTGCCATCGCTATGATGGCAGTCATCATGTGGCGTGGCGGAGTCGATGTCTGACATTTTGGAGCAGGCTGAGGCGGTTGCTGCCAGGCTGAGCTTTGCAGCACTGCGAACCATAGCTTTTTGCGGCATGGCTACAGCTATATTCCCCTAATGACACCCGCACGGGCTGCACTACATCTTTTCACGCCTATCCATCATCGTCTTTGCATTCTACGCATTTATGCTGCCATTTACCACCAGTTTGTTCGCACGCCAGCAAAAAAGCATCATGCTAGGGCTGTCAGTGGCTGCCGTCATGGCCTGTGTTCAAGGATTTGTGCACCGAGAATTTTCGTTCGTGGTCTGCGAGGCCGCTCGCTGGTGGACTTGAGGCGTTATGGTCTCTATCTGACCAGCAGATTCACCAGCTAAGCTGTTCAAACGCGTCAACTGCTACTCTGCAGTCGTCGGTATCCCAACAAAAAGCTTCCTGATTTGACTGCGAATGGGACGACCAATGGCATTACCAAATGACGCGCCTACAGCAACAGCAAATCCAATCATGACAGCTCGTGCCAAACTGGCCAAAGCGACAACGTAGCCTGGGTCTGATGGCGCCTGACTGATGATACCCATCAAGCCGTTGTACACTGACAAACCTAGACCAGCGGCACGATACCGCGCCGATGATAGCCAAAGACGGATGCGCCACGAGTCGGACATGAAGGTTGCCACCAAACCGATGGCTGCAGCTGCTGCACCGCTCGCCAGTAATACATCCCAGCCGGCATCCAGTCAACAGCCGAAATAGCCCCCAACCGCTAGCTCCCACGATGCCAGCCAAGATAGTGCCAAAGAATGGCGCGTGATTGCCAATGAGCGAAATGCTGAAGCGATGACTGCCGCACCGATGTACTGCGTATAATTATCCACCAACGTCAAACGGTCTGGGGTGGTTGGAAAACCAATGCCCAATCTGGTGGCAATATGAAGGCTCAATAGCTACGCCAACCACGATACCACTGGTTGCCATCAGCACTCGCAACAGTCGGGCGTTTGCTGTAACATAATATTCATCAATTGCATCCTGAAACGCACCAACGATCATCATACCTGCCACCAATAGGACGATTCCACCAATCACAATCAGTGTCGGATTGAATGCCAAATTAAACTCTGATATGACACAGACAACAGCAGTGGCGATGAGTGTGATGCAGAGTGACATGATGATCTGTGTGAAAATACCGACACGCCGCGCCACATGACAGACGCATGGCAGCCGTGCTGAGTGTGCCGACCGCCAGCCAGGAGTGCCATCTGTAACCACCGCCGTACATCACCACCACACCAGCGCTCAACGCACCGCCTGATAGGGCGACGAGAGATTGGGGATGACGTTTTTCAGGATTGATGATCTTTTCTAGCCGTTCCTCAGCCTCGCTCAAGTGAATGTGCTGATAGCGGATTTCTCGGGACAATGTCTGCAGCGCTTGGATGGTCTGGTAATTTGACAGTCCACCAGGGTGATGGCGCGAATCAGGGTCAGTGGCTCACGGTTGATGCCGCGGTCTTGCGACACCGTGATGAGCGTTGAACGATATCCATGTGAACTGGCTGTTTACACAAGTCCTGGTGATACCAAGCATCATATGTACCACGTCTCGAGCCGACACACCCATACCGAGTGAGCTTTTCGGAGATGGTCAGAACCAGCCGCAAGGCACGCATGTTCGGCGTCAAACTCGTCAATCGATCACTTGCGCAGGAATTGGCAAGGAAGGCGAGCAATTTTGCCGAGTGACTGTAGAAAGATTTTCTGCTACTTTTTATTGATCTTTGTTCATCAATAATTAGTGTATCAAACTTTATCAAAATTTTTGCCAAGAAAAACCCCGCAACACGTGCGGGGACGCGGTGTTCCGCGGTTTCTGCAAATATTTTCTTAACGCGCGCTCTCGCTGGCGCGGAACACCTACTCTCCAGATTTCATTCCTTCGTCTGAGCGATGGGAGGAACTAGCGTGAAGACGGCAAGAAGGCTGCCACAGCGAGGGCGGCAATTATCCGCCAGACCCTCACAGGGGCCATGCTGGCTTAGTATAGACGCACTGGGCGCATACAAGTTTAGCTGGACCAGCAGTCCAGCTAACGCTGGCAGATGACATTGTCAAGAAAATGAACAGCTAGGCAGGTCTTCTTAATGGTGGGCATCGTGCCCACCTCCTTCCGGAAGATTGTGAGTGCGGCCTTTCTGCCTCGCACCAAGCATCTGGACTGGTGGCGAAGGCAGTAAAGGACCTCACGAGAGGCAATGGACAGGCTAACTCATAATATAGCACATATTCACAAAAAGTCAATGACATGAAAATAGCCCACCGAACTGGCTCCGGTTGAATCGGGTTTGATCAACCCGAGAATGCCATGGCGAGCGCTCAATCAGGTTGAGCCGATTCGGCGAACTATTTTCGGTGGGCGAGGTTATCGCCCTGGTTGTATCCCCATGAAAATGACATGAGGACGCTCCACAGCCCTCGGTCCCTGCCATAGCTGCCAAAACCAGCCTGCAACGCATGGATAGTCCCATTGAACGGGAGCAACCCAGTATTGCCCAATGGCTGAGGGCTAGGGCAAACAACGCTGCATACCATAGACTTTTGCGGCGTACAATACGCCGCAACAGTGCTACTGCCATGAGTAGTACCACGACGAGGTAGTGCCACTAGGCTAAGAACCACATCTCTTTTCACCTCCTCTCAAAGACTCTGAAAAGATGCATCGGACAAGTGCTCTTTTCAAACGCTTCAGGGCGAATGAAAAGCTACTTTCACAATACCATACTACAGTAAAAAGTCAAATGTGCGCTCATACTCAAACAAACCGTCAAAACCCTGCTCAACCCTGCGCAGAATCAGCCCACTGCGTGCTGGTAGATATGCCCGTACATTGTCGCCATGCGGCCCTGGTGGCAGGGAAATACCGCTGGTCTTGTTGGACCTGTCCGTGACCACCAGTGTTGGTCGTCGCTGCTGAGGGCTTACCGGTATGACCCTAGCCGCCGTTGGCAGTGCGTGAGTCCGTTTGTGACTGGTCGGGCGAGAAGTTGATGATGAATAGCAGAGATCACCGCGCATGAAACTAACCAGCGCGGTCGCTGTTGGCGAATGGTGAGGTAGTGAATGCCCGGGTCACGTCAACGGTTTGAATGAGCTTCACCGGTGCCGCGTCAACTCGCCCAGCCACTGGTATTTGAGAAAACCGTTGTCGCGTAAGCTCCACTGGCGGCGGGCGTGCTTTGAACGACCAATGATTACCCTGGCGCGGAAAGTCGATCCACTCAGGGTGTCCAAATTCATTACCCATGAAACTTGAGGTAGCCGCCGCCTGCAGCCCAGCTGTCAGCAGTCGAAGTTAGCTCGTGCAGGCTAGCCGCGCTCCACGGTCAGGTCAGGGTCGGCTTTGTCCATGTGCCAATCACATGGCTTTGTCGATCAGCCGAAAAATCAGCGTCTTGTCGCCGACCAAGGCTTGGTCGCGACTCTCGGCGTAGTGATGACTTTTCTCCTCTGGGCGGTGCGAGCTCAGCGTATGTGCCAACTCGCCCAAATCCCAATCTCGTCGCGCTTTTCCTTCAATGTCTTGATCCAGAGGTCAGGCGCGCCCATCGCCAATCGATAATCAAAAGCCTAGGCCGCCGTGTTCAGTCGGCGCTGCCAAGCCCGGCAGCCCGCTCATTTCCTCGGCAATGGTCAGGCATCGGGCGAACGGCGTGAATGACGTCATTTGCCAGCCTGAGATAGACCAGGCGTCCTTATCAACATCGTCGCCAAAATAATCATCATAGCTGGTGAAGCTTTTGCCCAGCCATGATGGTCGATACAGCATCTCGTCACGCCATCAAACCGGAAACCCGTCAACATGGTACTCATCCAGCCACCAGCGGCAATTGCTAGCCAAAAAGTGCAGCACTTCCGGCTTGCTAATCAAACAGCCGCGAGTCCCAGGCTGGTGGTCGTGAGCTTTGAAATATTGCGTTGGGCTGCCCGCGAAAATTGCCGAGGCCCCTCGACCTCATTTTTAGCGGCATGGCATGGACGATGTCAATCGATGACGCGTAGCCCCAGTCCGTGTGCCTCGTCAACCAACCGCTTAAAATCATCGGGCGTGCCAAAGCGCGATGACACGGCGATTGTTGACGTGATAGCCGAAAACCGCCGTAGTACGGGTGTTCGGCGATAGCCATCAGCTGGATGGTGTTATATCGCCAGCCTGCTTTGATGCGCGGCAGGACGCCCGCGGTAAATTCATTGAGCCGGCGACTTTTTCCTCCTTCGCCGCTCATGCCGACATGCGCTTCGTAAATCAGCGGCACGCTTTGGCGCAGGCGGAACGTCATGCCGCCACCGATATGGCTCATCAGGCTGCCACACGACGGCCGAAAATCCGACCGAATCATCATCTTGGACGACGTAAGTAGCATATGACGGCAAGCGCCAACCGTCACCATTTGGCCAATAGACGCGCAGCTTATATTTCTGACCGTGGTGCAGCGCGTCTCTCGGCAAATCAACACTCCATTCACCATGCTCACCAGGCTGTAGGGCAAATTCCTCGCGCTCCTGCCACCAGAAAAATCGCCAACCATCACGATGCGCGTAGCATTCGGCGCCCATTCGCGAAAACGTCCAGCCCGCCGCCGTCTGATGTAAGCCAAAATGATGAAAACCCTAGTGCGAAATCTGCCGGCGATTTACCATCCAAAACCTTCTCAAGTGTCGACGAAACATACGCCTCACGGGCATTGATGACACCTTCATGCGGCGCCAACCATGGGTCAAGCTCAACCAGCGTTTTCTTGCTCATGGTTATAGTATACCGCATGGAGCGATGATTATGCTTGAAGTTTAGGCTGAGAGGTATACGATACAACTATATGAGGGGTCACCACGTAGAGACTGGCGTCGATTTGTTGGGTCGATTGCTCAACGGATGATTGGCAGAAATTGCATGGCCAATATACAGCTTGGTGCATGAAGAGGCTATAGCATTGGGCGATATCGAGCGAGTGATGCGTACGGACGAAATTGAGGTGAGCGGGTGAGGGTCATCGGTTACGCCCGAAAACTGAAGACGGTCTGCACGGTCTACAGGCTGTTGAGGGCGTGGCGGACGTAGTGACGTCGCTGGAGATTGACCCCGATGAATCGAGCGCCATTTGCTACGTACACCAAGGAGATGGCGGCTTTATGTGCGTACGGTGCAGCATGATACGATTGGACTATTATTTCAATTGACCGACAAGCGATTGCGGTAGCGAGATCTTGCCCGATACCAGTGGATGTACCGCGTTACATCCGCAAGCTGCGCCACTATGTCGACAAGACTGAAGAAGCCATAGAGCTCAATGCTATTCAAGATGCTGCGTCCAAGAGGGAGCTGATAGGTGATTTGGAACACGGTGCTGATGAAATAATTTGCGGCACTGGGTGCGGGTGGATGAGGGCATACGCCTCGGCGGGCTTGAGCTAATGAATACGGCGTTGATGTTGACGCAGATGGCCAAGTCCTCTGTTTGCTGACCTACCGATCTTTACCTGGCGTGGTAATCGCCCAGTTCTGGAAATGTTCGACAAAGAAGATCAGTCAGTACTGTTTTCGGGTTGACGTGAAAGACGTGGTGGACATCATGCCAACTGATGAAGAAGGTATTGAGGATGGCGAGACTGTTTGAGACGGTCTTTACTGAGGAGTTCCAGCAGTTAGTGGAATGGCGACCGATCTTTCCACACACTGATAGGCTGACCTTTCCGGACATGCTGTGAACATATCCAAACACTGAACGATGCGGCGCTGTACGTCGGTGAGCTTGATGCCGTCAGCTTGTCGGGCTTTTGTGTTGGTGGGAATGACGGATGGTAGTTTGAAAGCCTGAATTTATCGACAGCTGATAGAGCGTACATTGTAATGCCAAAATTCATCTGAATGATGCAGTTCACGCAGTGGTTAAAGCGACGGTGTTTGATCAGCTGAGTAGCCAGTCGCGGAAGTGTCTATGTGATCCCTAGTCGACAAAGTTATTACGGTTTGAGAAACTTTAGACACCGACGCTGAAGATCTGAGAATTTGCTGTTGATGAGTTGCATAACATTGCTGAGGACGCTGGAGGCGTGTTTGAGGAGGCGTTCTATCAGTTTTCTCTAGAAGATCAGCTTGAGATACTAAAACAATATGACGATGAGGGCGCACAGTGTGCTGGGATTAATCGACAATCCGCATGAGTTTGATGGCGAATGTACGGTCGCGGCGTATCGTTGTTACCAAGTGATTTGTTGAACGTTGTTTCGTGGAGCGACGTTCCGTTGCAAGAAGTCGGCGATGACAAGGGCGCTGAGCCGTTTCACCGTGCGGGCGGATCGTCTAACGGTGTGAGACCAGAACCAAATGAACCGCCAAGTCTAGATGGAAACATCCAAAAAGTCACGGACTTTGCCGCTGAGTTTTTGGGCGAGCCAGTGCTGATGATTGGCGACCGCGAAAATGATATGTTCTATCTGGTGCGCTCGCGACATCATCGATTGTCCCGGCGCAGCTGAACAAGACGTTTTGTGACGCTGGCTTTACGCCAGTCGCTATTCACGCAAGCCTCCCGAACGGTACGTTTTGTAAAAATCAGGGACGACTTTCCTTGCGAGAAATATTATAAAACCCGCTATAATTAAGCGCATACGCCGTGGAGTTTCTAATTGGTCATACCCGCGTGAAATAATAATTAAATAGAGAACTTCTACAAATGGCAGATGACATTTGACGAAAGCAAAACCGCACGTTAACGTGGGTACCAATGGGCCACGTTGACCACGGTAAGACGACGCTGACCGCTGCGATTACTGCGGTGTTGGCAAAAGCGCCTTCCAAGCGCAGCGTTAACAAACCAATCGCGTACGACCAGATCGACAACGCACCAGAAGAAAAAGCCCGCGGTATTACCATACGCGTCTTCACACCAAGAATACGAATCACCAAAGCGCCACTACGCGCACGTTGACATGCCAGGTCACGCTGACTACGTCACGAACATGATCACCGGTGCTGCTCAGGTTGACGGTGCAGTGTTGGTTATCGCTGCAACTGACGGTCCAATGCCTCAGACTCGTGAGCACGTGCTGCTGGCAAAGCAGGTTGGGTGCCTAAGTTGGTTGTCTTCTTGAACAAGATGGACATGGCTGACGAAGAGATGGTCGAGCTGATCGAAGAAGAAGTTCGTGAGCTTTTGGAAAGCTAACGGCTTTGACAAAAGACGCTCCAATCATCAAGGGTTCAGCTCTGAAGGCTCTTGAAGGCGACGAGAAATACGAAGACGCCATCATGGAATTGGTTGACGCTATGGACAGCTACGTCCAGAGCCAGCTCGTGACATGGACAAAGCCATTCATCATGCCAATTGAGGACGTATTCTCAATCAAGGGTCGTGGTACTCGTGGCAACTGGTCGTATCGAGCAGGGTGTTGTTAAATTGAACGACGAAGTTGAAATCGTTGGTTTGAAGCCAACCCAGAAGTCAGTTGTGACTGGTATCGAGGCCTTCTAAAGAAATCTCTTGACCAAGGGTCAAGCAGGTGACAACGCAGGTATTTTGCTACGTGGTATCGAGCGCAGCGACGCATCGAGCGTGGTCAGGTTTTTGTGCTAAGCCAGGCACCATCACTCCACACACCGAGTTTGAAGCTGAAGTTTACATCTTGAAGAAGGAAAGAAGGCGGTCGCCACACTCCATTCTCCAAGGGTTACAAGCCACAGTTCTACTTCCGCACCACCGACGTGACTGGTGAAGTTGGTGCCAGCTGACAAAGAAAATGGTCATGCCAGGCGACACCGTAACCTTCAAGGTTAAGTTGCTCGCCCCAATCGCTATGGAGCAAGGTCTGAACTTTGCTATCCGCGAAGGTGGCCGTACTGTTGGTGCTGGTGTGATCACCAAGATCAACAAGTAATCACTCTAGTAGATTACCAAGAATACCCTCGATCATCGGGGGTATTTTTGTATTGACAATCATAAGCCGCATTGGTATGGTAATGGGTAAGGGTCGGAGAGGGTAATAATAACCAAAAAAGAGTAATCATATGAACAGAGAAGCAGGGTTGGAATACGGTTTTCTTGGTGGAGCGAGCCGCAGCTGTGGCGGCAGCTGGCACCCTGTCGTTAAGCTTAGTCGGCTGCGAAAAACCAGCAGATGAGCAGCACGTTGCGCAGCCAGAGGTTGTTAGCACGGAAGATACCTCTCCAGTTGACGGTGGTCTTGATACTGAGGCTCGTCAAAATACCCAAACATAGAAAATACGGCCGGTTTCTCTGACGATGAGAGCTTGAAAGTATGTTTCCAGGGCAAAGAATATGCATTGTCTTGGGGAGACGCACTGATTAGTAGTGGTTGGGATAAAAATTGCCACAGAGGTCGACTCCACGCGCTGTGAGGGCAGGATATCCACGTGATGGTTGGAAAGAAAAGGATAATGGTGGCGCTCATATGTGCATTCCACGCCAGCTCCCTGAGGGAGAGACATTACTACTTTGTTGATGCCGACCCAAATGCTACTGGTGGGCATAATATTCGTGCCATGGATCAAGGCCGAGCTAGGGAGGGCTTTGGCCTCGAGGCGTCTTGCAACCTCAACCCAGGTCCCTAACGACATAGTACCTATGGTAAAATAGTATAGACAATACATCTAACACAAAAAGGAGATATGGTGAATAAACAGAAAATTGGTGATTATCGGTGGTGGCGGCATGGTTGGCGCGACGACGGCGTACGCCGTGTGCGCTGCGCAGTGTGATTGAAGAGATTGTGCTGATTGACCGCAATGCAGATCTGGCGTGGGTCAGGCGGCGGATATCAACGATGCTATGGGGCTTGACCGCAATGTGGTGGTGCGCACGGGGGACTATCGCTGATATCAATGATGATGACATTGTGGTTATCACCGCCGGTTCGCCGCAGTTGCCAGGTCAGACGCGACTGGGTTGAGTTGGCGTCAATGCACATCATGCGTGACATCGTCAAAAACATCATGGCCGGTGGCGCCAAGCCGTATTTGATCGTCGTCAGTAACCCGGTCGACGTCTTGACGTACGTGGCGCTGAAAGGAGTCGGACTGCCAAAGACCCGAGTGTTCGGCACGGGAACGACGCTGGACACCTCACGGCTAAAGTCGTACCCTGGCCGACGCACTGAATGTCGACAGTAAAGCGGTCGACGCGTACATCTTGGCGAGCATGGTGACTCTTCATTTTCAGACCATCGAGACGGCACAGGTCTGGCGAGGTACCGATTCGTGAATATCCAGGCTTTACCGAGGAGATGAGTTGAGGGCATTGAGCAGAAAATCCGTGACCGCGCCTACCGGGTGATCGAGACGAAAAGAAGTCAACGTATTTTGCCATTGGCTTTTGTGGTCTCTAAGATTGTCTCGGCCTTTACGTCAATCGACACGCACGGTCTATCCAGTTTGTTCACTGGCTGAGGGTGAATATGGCCTGGACAATGTCGTGCTGGAGGCTTACCGTCGATTTTTGTTGTGACGGCGTGAAGATTTTTGACGGGCTATCCACTGACTGAACGCGAAAAAGCGAGTCGTCTGAATAATTCCGCTGCGATCATCGGTGAAATGATTGCCCACCTTTGATAAAGCCTAGGGAAATTGGTATAATCACCTAGTTATTACTAATTTATCTCGAGAACTCGGTCGTTCGTACAGTAGAATGATTAGAGGTTACGGATTGTACATAAGGAGGAGCTATGGCTCAAGATACCGGGATCAAAATCCGCATCCGTCTGAAGGCGTATGACCACAAGCTCATCGACCAATCAGCAAAACAAATCATCGACACTGCGATTCGCACCGGCGCGAACGTTGCTGGCCAGTGCCACTACCAACTCGTCGCAGCACCTACACAGTGGTAAAAAGCCCACACGTATACAAAATGGGTGGTGAAACCTACGAGCGCCGCGTTCTGCGCGTTTGATCGACATCGCCAACGCGACACCAACGACCATCGACAGCTTGCAGAACTTGAACTTGCCAGCTGGCGTTGACGCTGAAAATTGTATGTAATTTTACTGCGTCAGAAATTTCCGCTTCTTGAACAGGGCGGATTTTTATGCTATAATTTTCATTAAGCTTATGACAAAAACAAAAATCTCGCACTTACGCCCGCAACCGCTCAAAGGTCCAGCGCCTTGTTCAGCCGCAAAGGACACGAGCGAATTTAGTGAAAATGACAGCACCTTTTTCTTGAAACTGGTGATATTTGTTATCCTCAGCGCGCTGTGGCTACGTCTCAAAAACCCCTTTGAACTGGGCGCTTTTTACGGTGCAGGCGGTGCCGGTTAGCTTGTTCGTTGCACTACTCCTCGTCCTCAAAATTGAGCAGTATCAATTTAACCGCAAAATCTGGTACGTTACCCTCATTTTGATGGCAATTTTGACCTCATTTACGCCAGTGGGCGTGATGATCTAGTACTTGACTTTAACCAATGTTTTTGTGCTAGAGTTACAAGGGTAATTTCTATTAGCGTAATATCAACTGTTCTCCTTGATGAATGAGCAGGTCTGGCTATGTTGAAGCGCTTGTTTTGAACGCCTCACTCAGAACCCAGAAACCGCACGTCATCAGGAGTATTTAAGTGGGAGTGAGGAAAAGTGAAAACACTTCTCGGTACCAAACTTGGTATGACCCAGCTCTTGGCTGAAGACGGCAAAGCCATTCCGGTGACGCTGATCCAAGCCGGCCCTGTCACCGTGACTCAGGTGAAGACTGTCGAAACCGACGGTTTACAATGCAGTACAGGTCGCTTATGGAGGGTAAGAACCGAGACAAGGCCGTGGCTGGACACGTGAAGCCAGCCAAGTGACCCCTGAAGCTACATTCAGGAATTCCGCGTCGACGAGATCCCTGAGGGTATCAAAGTTGGCGATGAAATCAACGTTTCCGCGTTCGAAGTCGGCGATTCTGTCGATGCGACCGGAACCAGCAAAGGTAAAGTTTTCGCTGGAACCATTAAACGCCACAACTTTAAGCGTCATCGTAAGACGCACGGTGGTAAAGGTAATACTCGTAAGCCAGGTTCAATTGGCTCGATGTATCCACAAAAAGTCTTCAAGGGTAAGACGATGGCTGGCCACATGGGTCACGAGCGTGTTACGGTCAAGAACCTGGAAGTGGCATACGTTGATCCAGAGACCAATCTGATCGGGTGAAGGGCGCTGTGCCCTGGGCCGCGAAAAGGGCTGATTATTTTAGGAGGTAACAAGTAATGGCTGAATCAACCAAACTTCCTAAAGACATTTTTTTGCTGTTGAAGTGCCAAACCACGAACTGTTGAAATTGGCATACGACAGCTACCCAGCAAACGCCCGCCTAGCAAGCGCAACCACCAAGCAGCGTGGTGAAGTTTCCGGTGGTGGTAAAAACCATGGAAGCAGAAGGAACTGGTCGAGCACGTTTCGCTCAACTCGTAACCCAATCTGGCGCGGTGGTGGTGTGGTCTTTGGTCCACGCGGCAACGAAAAACTACACCAAAAATTGTCTAAAACCGCCAAGAAAGTGGCATTCCGCCAAGCCTTGACGGTAGCCAATGAAGCAAAGAAGATCGTCGTCAAAGATATCAAGACGACTGGCAAGACCAAAGAGGTCGCAACCTTCTTGGCTGACAACAAGCTTTGAGCGCCGCGTCCTGATCGTCGTCGACGAAAAAGACGCCAGAGTTGATGCGCGCCACAAACAACATTCAGAACGTATTGGTGATTCGCGCGAGCTACCTCAGCGTCTACCACATTCTGAATGCGGATACTATTGTCATGACCCCGAAAGCTCTGCCAGTAATCACTGAGTGGCTTGGCAGAGAGGAAGCGTAATATGAAACAGATGACAATTATCCCACGCATTAGCGAGAAAGCCTACGCACAGAGCGCCAACGGCGTGTAGCGTGTTCCGCGTTCCGCTCAACCTGAATAAAAACGAGATCAAAGCAGCAGTTGAAGCGCAATTTGACGTTACCGTCCTAAAGGTGAAAAACCTTGGTACAAGACGGCAGGCTGTGCGTTTCTCACGAGGCAAGAACCGCTATCCTGGCACGACTACACGCAAGGATTGGAAGAAGGCTTACGTGACGCTGAAAGATGGCGATAAGCTCGATGTGTTTGACGCAGTAGAGCAGCAGATGGAGGAGACCAAGTAATGCCAGTGAAAGCTTACAATCCAACCACTCCTGCTCGTCGCGGCATGACGAGCTCAGGTTGTCGGACATCGACAAGAAAACCACTCAAAAAGTCTGATCAAAGCCAAAAAGCAAAATGCCGGCCGCAACAACCAAAGCCGCATCACCGTGCGTCATCGCGGCGGTGGCGTTCGCCGTCACTGCTCGTTTGGTGAACCACAATTTGCCAGCTGGTCTGACACTGACGGTTGAAGAAAGTGGAGTACGATCCAAACCGCTCAGCACGCATCGCTCGGGTGAAAGATCAGTACAATTTGTACCACTCACGTATTGGCCGACACCTCGATGGTCAAAGGGCAAGACAATTCGGACTGGTGAGGAAGCGCCAATCGAGGTATCAAACCGCCTGCCACTGTCTGCTATCCCGTTGGTACGATGATTTATGCTATGGAACTGACTGCCGGCAAAGGTGCGCAAATGGTTCGCGCCGCTGGTGCCAAAAGCTCAGTTGATGGCCAAAAGAAGGCAATTACGCAACGATCAAATTGCCATCTGGCGAAGTTCGCAAAGTTCGCCTGGAAGCAACCGCTGCCATCGGTACGAGTCGGTAACGTCCAGCACCAGAACGTCAAAGATCGGTTCAGCTGGCGCCGCCGCCAGCAAGGGTATTCGCCCAACGGTTCGCGGTGTCGTCATGAACGCCGCAGATCACCCATACGGTGGTGGTGACGGTGGTCGCCACGGTACTGGTAAAGCACCACGTACGCCATGGGGTCAATTGACGCTGGGTTATCGAACTCGCCGCCGCAAAGGCTCAAATAAATTAATCGTACGCACGCGTCACGACGCGAAGAGGAAGAGGTAAATCACGATGAGTCGTTCATTAAAGAAAGGTCCATTCGTCGATGTGAAGCTTTGCGAAAAAGTCGCTGCTCTCAGCCTTGACGATCGAACCGTTATCAAAACGTGGGCGCGCGCTTCGACTATCACCCCAGAAATGGTCGGTCGAACGATTGCTGTCTACAACGGTAAGATGCACGTGCCTGTGCTGATTACCGAAAACATGGTTGGCCACAAACTCGGTGAGTTTAGTCCAACTCGTAAGTTCCGTAAGCACGGCGGAAAGGATAAGAAGTAATCATGGCTGATACAACTTATACTGTTCGCGCTTACGCCAAAGGTGTTGACCAAACACCACGCAAAGTTAACCTTGGTGGCTGCACTAGTACGCGGCCGCACTGTCGCTGACGCATTGGTTATCTTGGAACATGTACCAAAACGCGCTGCTTTGCCAGTCAAAAAGGCAATCGACAGCGCCAAGGCAAACGCCATCAACAACCACGGTTTGGACGCTCAAAAGTCTGGTGATTACCACGCTGAGCGTTACCACTGGTACGCGTCTGCGCCGCTTTAAGCCAGCGTCACAGCGGTCGCGCTCTTTGCCATTCCAGAAAAAGACCTCAAACATTTTTGGTTGAAGTAACTGGTACTGAGAAGCCGAAAGCGCCTGCGAAGAAAAACCCGAGACCAAGGCTAAAGCAGAGACCAAAGCCTGCGAAGCCTGCAGCGAAGAAAGCCGCCGAAACCACGGCAAAAAGGAGGAAGTAAATGGGTCAAAAAGTGGAGATCCAATCAACTTCCGCCTACAAGTTCACAAGAACTGGAGCTCTCGTTGGTTTACGGCCAATAAGAAAGAGTTTGCGGAGGCACATTCGCCAGGATCACGAAATCCGCGAATTGATTGAGAAGAAATTGCCTCACGCCCAACCATCAATCGCATTGAGATTGAGCGGAGTGCCAACTTGATCACGGTAACCATTCACGGCGAAAGCTGGTGTGGTGATCGGCCGTGGCGGTGCTGGCGTGAATGAATTGAAAAAGCAAGTTGAGGAAGATCGTCGGTCAGGCGGTTCGTATCAACATCGAAGAAGTGCGCCGACCAGAACTAGCAGCTAAATTGGTGGCAGAGAACATCGCCCGCCAGTTGGAACGCCGCATCAACTTCCGCCGCGCAACCAAAATGACCGCGCAAAACACCATGAGTGCTGGTGCCAAAGGTATCCGCATCGAGGGTGGCTGGTCGTTTGAACGGTGCCGAAATGGCACGCCGCGAAAAAGGTGATCGAAGGCTCGGTGCCACTTCACACCCTGCGTGCTGATATTGACTTCCACTGTGCTCGCGCCCTGACACCAGCTGGTATCATCGGCGTGAAAGTGTGGATTTATAAGGGAGAAAAGGAGTCGCTAAATGCTGTTACCAAAGAAAACCAAGCACCGCAAAGTGCGTATCGGTAAAAACCGTGGTCAAGCAACCCGTGGTAATTACATCGCGTTCGGCGACTTTGCACTGCAATCACAATCAAACGAGCGCATCAACTCCGCCAAATCGAGTCTGCTCGTCAGGCGATGACCCGCTACATCAAGCGTGGTGGTAGATTTGGATCCGGATTTTTCCGCACACTCCAGTTACTCGCAAGCCACTTGGTTTGAAGATGGGTGGTGGTAAAGGGTAATCCAGAGTTCTTTGTTGCTAGGTAAAGAGCCGGCACGGTGATGTTTGAAATGCAGGTGTGTTCCGAGGAAGTAGCGCGCGAAAGCAATGCGCCTGGCGAGCCACAAACTACCAGTCAAATGTAAGTTCATCAAACAGGAGGACGCATAATGGCTGAAGCAAAGAAAACCACAAAAGCAGCAGTTGTAAAGACCGTTGATGATTTGAAGAAGGAACTCGCCCGAAAAAGCGAAATGACCTGCTTTAGGCAAAACGTTCTCACGCTGCTGGCGAATTGGATTAATCCAAAAAGCGCTGCGTTCACTCCGCAAAGGACATCGCACGCCTGCTGACACAAATTAACGAAAGGAGAGCAAGTAATGGCCCGACGAACACTGATTGGCGTCGTAACGAGTGCCAAAGCGCGACAAGACCATCACTGTGACGGCCACCGGCCGCGAAACGCATCCGCTCTACGGCAAACGCACACGCGTGACTCGCAAGCACACTGCCCATGATGAGGACCAACGGGTCAAGCGAGCGAAAGGCAGACAAAGTGCAAAATCGAGAGACTCGCCCAATTTCACAAGACCAAGAGCTTTACGCTGGTCAAGGTGATTGAAAAGTCTGCGGTTCCCATCAAACTAGAGGCTGAAGTTTCTGGCGAAGCTGGGGAAGAGCTAAGGAGGACGACAAATGATCAACAAGAATCTCGCCTCAGGTAGCTGACAACTCGGGTGCCAAAGAAGTGATGTGCATCCGCGTCCTCGGTGGTACCCGCCGCCGCTACGCTCGCGTTGGCGACGTGATCGTCTGTTCAGTCAAAGACGCCAGCCCAACGGCAACGTCAAGAAGAAGTCTGTCGTCAAGGCTGTGGTGGTTCGCACCCGCGACCAAATCCACCGCAAAGACGGCTCAACCATCTGCTTTGATGACAACGCCGTGGTGATTATCAACGATGACAAAGCAGCCAAAGCGCTACCCGTGTTTCGGCCCAGTGCCACGCGAACTTCGCGACATGGGCTACATGAAGATCATCAGCCTGGCCCGGAGGTACTCTAATGGCTCGTATTCACAAAGATGACACCGTAAAAATCATCGCTAGTACAGAACAAAGGTACGACTGGTAAAAGTCCTGAAAGTCAACACCAAAGGATCAAACTGTTTTGGTCGAAAGGTGTTGGCGTCGGACACCGCCACGTCAAGCCAAGCCAGTACAATCCAAAAGGCGGCAGAAAGATATCCACGTACCGATGGACATCAGCAAAGTCGCGCTGGTCGTCGACGAAGTCAGGCAAAACCAGCCGGGTTGGTTTAGTAAAGAACGCTGACGGCGGCAAAACTCGCGTCGCTCGCCAAGCAGGAGATTAAATAATGGCAGAGAGAAAACCGTCGTGCCAGCTCCTCGCTTGAAAGCCTTGTACCAGGAGAAATACCTGGAAAGGAACTGCAAGCCGAACTAGATCTAAAGAACGTCGCAACGCGCCAGCTTTGGAAAAGATCATCGTGAGCGTTGGCACCGGCAAAAAGAAAGATGACAAGCGTCACTTTGAAATTGTCAAAAACACCGTTGAGAAAATCACCGGTCAGGCACCAGTTGCCCGCCAGGCCAAGAAGTCGATCGCTGGCTTGGCATCCGTAAAGGCATGGGTGCGCCAATTGGTGTTAGTGTAACCCTACGTGGTGCTCGAATGTACGAGTTCATGGATCGTTTGATCAACGTGGCACTCCGCGTCCGCGACTTCACTTGGCGTCGGCCTGAAGTTCGACAAAGGTGGTAACTACAACCTGGGTATCATCGAACAGTCAATCTTTCCCCGGAACTGACGTTCGAGGAAACACTGAGATTTTGCACAGGTTGCAGGTAACATTTGTCATCAAGAACGGCAGCAAAGGAAGCATCAAAAGCCTTGCTCGAGTGAAAATTTGGCATGCCGTTTGAGGAAGAAAGGAGGCGTCAGGTAATGGCTAAGAAATCAATGGTCGCTCGCGACAAAAAGCGTCTGAAGATGATCGCAAAAACTACGCTGCAAGCGCGCTGAGCTCAGAACTTGGCGACCTCGACGGTTTGCAGAAATTGCCTCGCAACTCGAGCCCAACTCGGCACAAGAACCGCGACAGCATTTCCGGCCGTCCACGTGGCTACATGCGCCAGTTCGGCCTGAGCCGCATCAATTTCCGCGAAAAAGGAGCCAAGGTGAAATCCAGAGCATAACAAAGAGTAGTTGGTAAGAAGGAAAGGAGATTCTGACCATGTCTATGCAAACTACGACCCAATCGCCGACCTTCTGACACGCATTCGCAATGCGAAACTGGTTGGCAAGACGGAAAGTTCGTGTTCCGTCCAGCAAGATGAAAAAAGTCATCGCTGAGCAATTAGTCAAAAACGGCTACCTCGCAGATGTTAAACTAGAAGACGCCAAGCCTCGCGGCGTGCTGGTCGTGACCATCAACGAAGAGGGCACCAACAGCACCATCAACGAGATCACTCGTCTCAGCCCTGGTCGTCGTGTTTACGTCGGCGCTGGCGAGATCCAAAGGTGAAAAAGCGGCCGCGGTCTGGTACTCATCTCAACCTCAAAAGGGTGTCATGACTGGCGCCGAAGCAGCCAAGGCTAAACTTGGTGTGAATTGTGTGTTGAAGGTGTACTCAAGCCTTACGCAGAATCAAATAAACGTCCTCGTTGCAGGGGCGTTTATTTTTATTCTGCTATACTGTAAGACATATGCGTAGCTTCCTCCATATGACAAAAACATCAGACCAAGCAGAAATAACTGTTAAAGATGTTTTCATTGTTGATTTTTTGCCCTTCTTGTTGTCTATTATCGTTATGATGCCCCTACAGTATGGAGTGGGTTGGCTTTATTGGCAGTGCTGACCCTAGGCAGGGAGTCCCCAGTTATTATATTCAGGTACTGTTCGCGAAAAATCCTCTCGTTGAGTTGATCATGGTCGCCGCCACCTGTTTTTATTGCTGTTGGACAAAAAGCCACAGGCACGCTTCTGGTCGACAATGGGAGTAGCTACATTCATCGCTCTAGTTGATGCATCAAACTTTCTTTGGCATATTGATGTTAGTGGCTATTTAAGTATCTTCGCTGGCATTCTTTTAATGATCTCTGGCTGGCGGCTATGGGATTATTACGAAGTACGTAAAATCTACGACTATGAAAGAGCCGTATTTTGATCAAAGCCGCCCCTAGTAACATATATTACTCTCGGCATCTTGGCGATTATTCTACTCATCCGTACGGTAGCTAGGCAGAGCACTCAAAAACCTTGCATTTCTACCTAATCTAGCTAAAAATCACCAGGGGTTAATATCAAAATCACACGAAAAGGTGAGTAATGAGTCTCGAGTCGAATCGGAAAAACTGCCGGTGGTTATTCCGGCCAGTGTGACAATCACGGTTGACTCTGGGACGTGGTCGTAAAAAGGCCCGAAAGGTGAATTGACACAATTCATCACGCCAGCAGTTGAGGTGAAAGTCGAAGACGGACACGTCACGGTTCATCCGAAGGATGAGTCCAAAACTGCTCGCGCCCAGCACGGTCTGATGCGCGCGCTGATCAACAACATGGTAATCGGCGTGACCAAAGGCTATGAGAAGCGTCTCGAAGTCAATGGTGTCGGTTTCCGTGTGAGCTCCAGCAACAATGAGCTGGAAATGGCGCTCGGCTTTTTCACCCAGTCAAATACAAAGCCCCAGAGGGCATCACCGTTACCAACGAAAAAGATGATCATCATCGTTAGCGGTATCAATAAACAGCAAGTCGGCCAAGTCGCTGCGGAAATCCGCGCGCTGAAGAAGCCTGAGCCATACAGGGCAAGGGTATCAAGTACGCTGACGAGCAGATTTTGCGTAAAGCAGGAAAGACAGGTAAGTAATCATGGCTGAAAACAAGAAATTACTCAACCGAGCTCTTCGCAAAAACCGTGTTCGCGCGAAAGTTTCAGGCACTGCAGAGCGCCCACGCCTGACGGTCACCATCAGCAACCTGCACGTCAGTGCTCAGCTGATCGACGACGTTGCTGGCAAGACATTGGCCGCCGCAACCACCGTTGGCACCAAAGCAAAAAGGTACGATGAGCGAGAAATGTGCGCCATCGGTACTGAAATTTGCCAAGAAAAGCAAAGAAGATTAAAATTAGCGCAGTGAGTCTCGATCGCAACGGCCGCCAGTACGCTGGTCGCTTGAAGGCATTGGCTGATGCTGCGCCAAGAAGGATTGAGTTCTAGTATGGCGGAGCAAAGCTGCAAATACTACCCCGCGCGAAGGCCGCCGGCCTCGCAGTCCGCGTGGTGGTCGCCGCGATGACCGGCGAAATGTGCTGATGACGCACCAAAAGAGTTTGAAGAATTGGTAATCAACATTGACCGGGTGAGCCGCGTGGTCAAGGTGGCCGCCGCTTCCGCTTTAAGGCGTTGGTGGTTGTCGGTAACCGCAAGGACAAGGTTGGTGTTGGTGTGGCCAAGGGTGCCGACGTGCAAGCTGCTGTCGCTAAAGGCGACCTCAGTTGCTAAGAAACACTTTGATCACTTTGCCACTCAACGGCGAGACTATTCCACACGACAGCGAAGTCAAGTTCTCAGGTGCCCGCGTGCTGATCAAGCCAGCTGCTCTGGTACTGGTATCATCGCTGGTGGTGTGGCTGCGACAGATCATCGGTGTGACCGGTGTTCGCAACCTATTGACCAAGTCGCTTGGTTCAACCAACAAGGTGAACATCGCCTACGCAACCATTGAAGCATTGAAATCATTGGTTCCAAGCGAAGAATGGCTCAACACTCAGCCAGTCAAAAAGCTGCTAAAAAGGAGCTAAAAGTAATGAAAACACAACGATCTCCAAGTTTCAGCAAACAAGAATAAAAGCGTGTTGGTCGCGGTATCGCCGCTGGCCAGGTGTGAAGACCGCTGGTCGTGGTGCCAAAGGTCAGAACGCCCGCACTGGTAAAAGCTTCGCGCTATGTTCCAGGGGTGGCCAGCGTCCAGTGGCTCGAGGCTGTGCCAAAAAGCTCGCGGCTTCAAGAGCTGCGTCACACCAGCTCAGGTAGTCTACCTCGACCACTTGAACGCCTCGACGGTAAAACCGATCGACAACGCGCTATTTCACCGAAGAGCTACATCGCCACACCGTTCCACACGGTCAGTGATCGCCCGCGGTGAGTTGGAAAGCCAAGGTTGACTTGAAGGTGCAAGCTGCTTCCGCTTCAGTCGTCAAAGCGATTGAAAAAAGCTGGCGGCTCGTTCGAAAAAGTTCCGACACCTTTGCGTAAAAGCGCAAAAGACATCGAGTCTGACGAAAAATAAGACCTATCTAGTCTTGTGATCAACAAAAACGCCTCGCTAGCCCGCGTTTTTGCTTTCTGCTGGTATTTTTAGGGTTCAACACTGGTATTTAGCCAAATACTCCTGTATACTGGTTAGAGAATTCTATATATTGAAATGACAGAGGGAAAGTACACGTATGATTAGCTGGGAAGACCATTTGGCGGTCATTGAAAATAGAGATATGCAAAAACGCCTATCAATGTGCAGTAGGTATCATTGTTGTGATATCGGTTACGCTCGCACATTCCAGTGCCACCAGCTGAGCCAACCCAGTTGCGCCAAAGCCATCAGCCCGCATTAGGAAGCACAGATTTGGGAGGAGTTTCTGTAATCTTCTATCAGGCGGTGCTTTTGGCAAGCTTTTTCTTGGTATTGCTGGTTTGGGCCCATCTGATACCTGCCAGCATCATCATCCAACTGCTGACAGCCATTTCAAAACTAAAGGAACTACATGATGATGGCGAAACTGGACGCCGTCAAATTCAACGGTGGACGCGTCGTATCACCGTTCCGACTGGCCATCGTTCAGTCAGTGCTTTCATCTTCATCTTGCGTCAAACCATCTTGGCTGGCGGATCAACCGTTCTGAGCGACCCAACCATCATGGAATGGACAGTTTCAGCTGTCGCCATGACCGCTGGATCAGTCTTGTTGATGTGGCTAGGTGAGCTCATCACCGAACAGGAGTAGGTAATGGTATTTCACTGTTGATTTTCGCAGAATTATCAGCCAATTGCCTCAGATGCTGGCTACTGTCATCCGTTCGCTCTTTGACACCTCAAACGGCTCGCTGAGCGTATTTGGCTGGTTCAATTGCCGGTCAGCCCGACCATGTTCTGGGTGGTATTCTTCCTCTTGCTCATGATGTTAATTGTCCTGTACTTCCCTAGTGAAAATCAACGAAGCACAGCGCGTCATCACCATCAACTACGCCAAGCGCGTCCACGGCAATCGCAACATGGCGGCATCAAAAAGTATCTTGCCAGTCAAGCTGATCGCCGCTGGTGTGATCCCGGTCATTTTTGCCGTAGCTTTCCTGAGCTTGCCGCAGTTCATCGGTCAAATCATGCAAAGCATCCGGCAACGAAGGGTTCAATCCCTCGCCAACACCTTGATCACCTGGTTCCAAGCGCCAAACCCAGGCAGCTTTACCGGCAGCACCGCTGAAAGCCTTCATCTATCGGTGTTGTATTTCATCCCTGGTCATTGCCTTCACGTACTTCTACACGGGCTTTAGTTTTGATGCCACCCACGAAATCTCCGAAGGCTTGCAAAAGCAAAGGTGGCTTCATCGAAGGCGTTCGCCTGAGCAAGCAAACCGAAGAGTACCTCCGCCGCACTGTCAACCCGCTTGGTCTTGTTCGGCTCATTAGCACTTGGCGTGGTCGCCATCTTGCCGTTCGTCGCTGAATATCTGATATATCATCACGGGTCTGACCGGCACCTCGCTTGTCAATCGGTGGTACAGGTATCTTGATTATCGTATCGGTGGCGCTAGAATCCATTCGCCAAATTAGCTCTCGTGCCTTGATGGTCACTTACGACGACTTTGATGCCGACGATTTGGCAAGCGATAAATCAAAAAGCGGCGATTGCTCCGCAAAAATAATACACTAAATCCCCGCACGAGACGGGGATTTTTATGATACAATACCGAGACTAACGTACTCTGTAAGAATAAGCCAGGGAGCATTCTCTGCAGCGCGACTTTCATTCTGGCAAACCGGCGCGATTTCCTTGCTGATATTATTTTCATCAGTCATTTTACAACTTGGAACTTCAAACAAATTGAACTGATTTGTTGGTGAAAATTGCTTTCAACCATCGTCTTTTTTACTGCAAACATCCGCGCGAGCGTGTTGCCACAACCAAAGCCTAATAGTAATTGTTTTTCGTCTTGAGAATACGCAATCACGCTGACCGCACCATTGTTATCTTTGCAACCTGATCGCTCATTTTCTTTTTCAGAAACTCACGAATTTCTTTTTACGGACGCGTCGTGCCGAGCGATCGCCTTATTTCCCTCAAAACGAAAGCCCAATGAGCCCCAAACTCACGAAGCCGCTGCCAATCTTTTCCGTCGCTGCGTATGGTTTGTGTGGTGATTGACAGTTCAATTTCCACAAACAACCAACAATCAGCATCAACACTGCTATCACACCAATCAAAAGCGGGTACCAGCAGCTCGACTTGTGATTTTTGTTTTGAGACTTTTGTCCGATTTTTCGTACTTGCCATAAAAATCCTTATGTTAAATTTGATAGCTCAAGTATAGCACATAAATTTATGGAAATATATTGTGAGATAATACATATGTGACAAGAATATACAAAAACGATTACTGTTGTAAACTATATAATGTAAAAGATTACAAACGTAAACATTAAAGGAGGTAAGAATGTGAAAGAAAAATTGCAGAATCGATAAAAAACAGCATATAACCGATGCAGAATGGGAAGTAATACGAGTTGTGTGGGCAAATAGCGAAGTTACGAGCAAGTTTGTGACAGAGGTGCTTGTGAGAAAAATGAACTGGAAACAGGCTACAATAAAGGCGCTGTTGAATCGGCTGCTGAAAAAGAATATTTTTGAAAAAGAGGAAATTAGGAACAAGTATATTTATTCGACAGATTTTACAGAAAAGGAAGTTGCTAACAGTTATATATTAGGAACTTTTGATAAAATTTGTAAAAACGAAAGTTGGAGAAAATGATAGGGAAAGTTATTGAGAACAGTGAACTGAGTTTTGACGACTTTGATTTGATTTTAAAGGCTGTTGAGGAAAAGAGGAAAACGGCTATGGGAGAAGTTTTGTGTGATTGTGTGGAGGGGCAGTGTAATTGCGAACATAGCGGACATAAGCATATTTAAGATATAGTGTACTAAATGAAGGAAGAAAAAGATTATGGCAGAAAAACTATACAGTAACTGGGAATGAGCTGTGCATCTTGTGCCAATGCTGTGGAAAAAGGCACTTAATAAAATAATGATATTAACGCTTCAGTTAATTTTGCAACTGAAAAATTGAATATTGAATATGATGAGAAGAAGTACAATTTTGATAAAATTAGGAAAATAGTGGAGTCGGCTGGGTATGGACTGGCTGAGGATATGACAGAAGATAAAAAGATGGAACTTTATCAAGAAAAAATAACAAGTTTGAAAAATCGATTAATTTTAGCAGTTATTTTTGTTGTTCCACTTTTGTATATTTCGATGGGGCATATGCTTGGGGCAGTACTTCCTGAATTTTTTGAATCCTAAGGTAAATCCGCTTAATTTTTGCGTTGGCACAGTTTGTGTTGACTTTGCCTATTATTTATGCTGGGAGAGATTTTTCACATGGATTTAAAAATTTAGTAAGAAAATCTCCAACAATGGATTCATTAATTGCTATTGGGTCAACAGCGGCGGTACTCTATGGAATTTACGCAACTTTTGGAATTGTAATTGTAGACCCTGAAGCACATATGGATTTATATTATGAGTCGGCTGGTGCAATTATTACGTTAATCTTGTTTGGAAAAACTGCTGGAGGCAAAAACAAAAGGTCAAACTTCATCGGCAATAAAAAAACTTATCGGACTTCAACCTAAAAAGGCTAAAAATTATTGAAAATGGAGCGGAAAAGGAAGTTCTGATTGAAAACTTGAAAGTTGGAGATATTGTTATTGTGAAGCCGGGAGAAAAATTGCGGTGGATGGAAGAATTGTGGAAGGGCGACTTCTGTTGATGAGTCAATGTTGACAGGAGAAAGTTTGCCAGTAAGCAAAAAGTTGGAGATAAGGTTGTTGGAGGAAGTATAAATAAAAATGGAAGTATCAGATTTGAGGCGACTGAAATTGGTAAAAAAATACAGTTTTGTCACAAATTATAAAGCTGGTTGAGGAGGCACAGGGGTCAAAGGCTCTATTTCTAGAATGGCAGACATTGTGTCGGCATATTTTGTGCCGATTGTTATTGGGATTGCGATAATTACAGGAATTGCTTGGTTTCTAAGTGGAAGTGGATTGGTTACTGCATTGTCGTTTTCATCGCTGTACTTGTAATTGCGTGTCCGTGTGCATTGGGACTTGCAACACCTACATCAATAATGGTTGGAACTGGAAAAGGGCTGAAAACGGTATTCTTATCAAAAAGCGGGGGAAGCTCTTGAAACAGCATACAAAAATAAAAACAGTTGTATTTGACAAGACTGGTACGATTACGAAAGGAAAGCCCTATACTTACTAATTTGATTGCTTATGGGAAATATAATGAAAATGAATTGTTAAAAATTGCTGCAAGTGTGGAAAATGATTCAGAGCATCCATTGGCAGAAGCAATCGTAAACAAAGCAAAAAGAGAAAAAAATATTGAAATTAAGCCGTATGAAAAATTTAGAGGCAATGCCAGGTTACGGTATTCGTGCAACATTTGAAGGCAAGGAAGTTCAAATTGGAAATAGAAAAATTGATGGAAAATCGAAAAATCAATGTGAAATTTCTCAAGAAAGATTATGATATTTTGTTGAATGAAGGAAAAACGCCAATGTACATTTCGATTGATAACGAATTAGCGGGACTTGTTGCAGTTGCAGACGTTATCAAGGAAACAAGCAAGGAAGCTATAGAAAAACTGAAAAATGGGAATCAAGACAATAATGCTAACTGGAGATAACGAAAAACTGCCAAATTTATCGCAAAACAAGTGGAATAGATGATGTAATTTCAGAAGTGCTGCCTTATCAGAAATCTCAAAAAAAGTAAAGGAACTTCAGGAAAAAGATGAATTTGTTGCAATGGTTGGAGACGGAATTAACGATTCACCAGCACTGGCTCAAGCAAACGTTGGAATTGCGATAGGAAATGGAACGGATGTTGCTATAGAATCCGCTGATATCGTCTTAATTAGAAACGATTTGAGAGAGATGTTGCGGGTGCAATAGCATTAAGTAAAGCGACAATCACAAATATAAAGGAAAATCTATTTTGGGCATTCTTTTTCATAACGTACTTGGAATACCATTTGCCGCTGGAATATTTTATGCATTTTCAATGGACCAAAAATTGGATCCGATGATAGCAGCTTTTTGCAATGTCATTTAGTTCAGTATCTGTTTTTGGGTAATGCTTTTAAGATTGAAATTTTTAAAGTTAAATAGAATTTTCAAAATAGGTTAAAGTTTACAATATTATAATTTATAAATAGCAATTTACAAACTTGTAGAAATGATATAAAAACTTAAAAAGTCTATTCTAGAAATGTTGTGAGATAATACATATAGCACATAAATTTATGGAAATACCCCTTGTCAAACTGCGCTGCGTGCTGTATAATTGACAACTCGTAACTTATGGCGAGTCAAAAGGAAGTCATCAAAATGATTGGTAAGGTAGTGGAAGCACTGCCTAATACTCAATTTAAGGTGGAACTGGAGAATGGCCATAGTATCATCGCGCATTTCAGGACGAATGCGCAAGCACTATATTCGCCTGGTGCCTGGTGATAAAGGTTGAAGTTGAGATGACCCCTTACGATCTGACAAAGGGACGAATCAGCTTCCGCCTACGCGACGACCGGCCGCATCAAGGTCGCTCAGTCAAATATTAACGTTAATCTCGGGTTTACTCGGGAAGGAGAGTTTACGCACTTTATGAAAGTTCGTGCAAGTGTTAGAAAAATCGGTCCCGATGACGTACTCGTGCGCCGCGTTGGCCGTAAAAAGGGCAAACGGATCGCCAGACTGCGCGTCATCAACAAGAAAAACCTAAGAACAAGCAAAAGGCAGGGAGTTAGCATGGCTCGAATTGCTGGGGTAGTTATCCCAACGAGAAGCAAGTGCAAATCGCGCTCACCTATATTTATGGGATTGGGCCCAAAGCACGCTTCGAGCATCCTTGCGGCAGCTAGATTGAGCCGACCACTCGGGTGAAAGATCTCACCGAGGCTGAAGAAAAACAAGATTCGCGAAATTATCGACAGCGAATACACCGTCGAAGGTGATCTCCAGCGCTTGGTAACTAACAACATTAAGCGCTGAAGGATATCAACGCCTATCGCGGTCTTCGCCATAAAAGCAGGACTGCCGACACGCGGACAGCGGACTCGTACGAATGCACGAACTCGCAAGGGTCGCGCCATCGCCGTGGGCGGTACACAACCAAAAAGCAGCAAGTGAGACCTAAAGAAAGGACTAAGAAAATGGCAGACGCAAAATCTACCAAGAAGAAGCAGCGCCGATCGGTCCCAGCTGGTCAGCTGCATATTCAAGCAACATTCAACAACACCATTGTTACCTTTTCTGACAAGAAAGGGTAACGTGTTGACCGCTTCATCAGCTGGTGCATGTGGTTTCCGTGGTAGCAAAAAGGCACCGCCTATGCTTCACAGGTTGCTGCTGAAAAAGCTGCTGAAGCTGCGAAAACTCAGATATGGTTTGAAATCAGTTGACGTTTTCGTCAAAGGTGTCAGCTTTGGAGCCGTGACGCCGCTATTCGTGCGGTTGGCGCGTTTCGACATCTCAGTAGAAAGCATTAAGGACGTAGCTGGCGTGCCTCACGGCGGTGTTCGTCCACGAAAGGCACTGGAGGGCATAATTATGGCACGAGATAATTCACCGATTGTCAAGCAAAGCCGCTGCGAAGGTTGTGCGCTTCATCAAAGCACATAAAGTTTTGGCACGAAAATCTGGCATCCCAGGTCAGCACGCACACAGCCGACACAACAAACCAAGTCTGTACGCCACAGCTGCGCGAAAAGCAAAAGTTCGCCGCTTGTACGGTTTGGTTGAAAAGCAATCTGCTCGGCTGATGGACGAGGCGCACGCGCCCAAGAAGGTCTGGCGGGCGAGAACCTGTTGAAAGCTGCTGGAACGCCGCCTGGACAACGTGGTGTACCGTGCTGGTTTTGCAACCAGCGCCCGCGCTGCTCGCCAGTTGGTCGGACACGGTCACTTCCTACTAAACGGTCGTCGTGTTGATATTCCATCAATTCGCGTCAAAGCAGCGATGTGATCGAGTACGTCCAAAGAGTACCAAGTCAGTATACTTTACGCACATCGACGACGTTGTCGCAACTCAATTCAAGGTCCGCTCAGCTGGATGAAGAGTGATGTCAAGAAATTGAAAAATTGAGATCACTGGACAGCCAAAGCGTGAAGAGCAGAAGCTGACATCAACGAGCAATTACTGTTGGGTTTTACTCACGATAAAAAGAAGGGTTAGGGAAAAGTATGGCAAAAGCAATTTATAATCCAGCTCTGGCGAAGCATCGAAGATGTTTCGACACCAGTGCAACCTTTTCTGATTGAACCGCTCCACTCAGGCTACGGCAACACGTTGGGTAACTCAATGCGCCGCGTCTTGCTCTCAAGCATCCGCGGTGGCGCAATCGTCGCCTTCCGCATCGAGGGTGCGACACACGAGTTTACCACCGTCGAGGGTATCAAAGAAGATGTCGTTGACATCATGCTGAACCTGAAGGGTGTGCGACTCCGCGTTCACACTGACGAGCCAGTTGAGTTGCGTCTGGAGAAAACTGGTGGTGTTATCACCGCTGGCGATATCCAAGCAAACGGCGAAGTAGAAGTTGTTAACCCAGACCACATCATCGCGCTACCGTTGATGATCCAAAGAAAACGGTCATCATGGACTTGGTGGCAGAAGCTGGTCGCGGTTACCAGACGATTGAAGACTCCAGCGAATCACGTCTGCACTCAGAGCAGTCGCTCTAGACGCGATCTTTACTCCAGTTTTGCGCGGTGCGTTACAAAGGTTGACCCAACTCGTGTTGGTGACGAAGACTGACCTGGACAAATTGACCATGACGATTGGGACGGACGGCACCATGACGCCGCGAGGGCGTTTGAAGAGGCTGCAGCTATCTTTGGTCAATCAATACACAGCCTTGGCTGGTAGCACCACTGTCGTGAGTGCACCTGCACTTGGTACAACCACTGAAGACAGTGAGGCTGAATTGGACACATCCATCGAAGAATTAAACCTAAGCGCCCGCGACGACGAGCGCTGATTAACAATGAAATCCGCACGATTCGCGACCTGGTGACTTTTGACCGAGCAAGATTTTGCGAGAATTGAAAAGCTTTGGCTCAAAGGCGCTGGATGAAGTACGCGACAAGATGGCGGGTTGGGTTTTAACTATGCATGAGACACGGATATCAAGGGCGCAAGTTCGGCCGTGAGCGTGATCAACGGCGAGCCTTGCTCAAGGGGCCTCAACAGCCAGCCTGGTCGAGCACGGCAAAATCGAGACCACCTTGCCGAAAGCCAAAGAGCTGAAGCGCCACATTGATCATCACCAAGGCGAAGAAGGGCGATCTAGCCAGCCGCCGCCAGGTGATCGCAGCACTCAGCACCCGCGCTGCTGCTTACAAACTCGTTGATGAAATTGCCCCACAACTCGGCGGCCGCACCAGCGGACACGTTCGCGTTGAACGAACACGCCTGCGTGTTGGCGACGGCGCGCAAATGGCAATCATCGAGTTTGTCGACGACATCAAACCAATGCCAAAGAAGAGAAATAAGATGAAGACGTATTCCACAAAAAAACCATCTGACGTTTCTCGCCGCTGGGTATTGTTTGACGCGAGCAATTACCACTCGGGCCGTTTGGCGACTGAAAGTGCCAAGCACCTGACTGGTAAATACAAACCAACACACCGCACGTTGATGGTGGCGACTACGTCGTGATTATCAACGCTGCAAACACCGTCGTTACTGGCTACAAGAAACCGACAAGTACTACTACCGTCACAGCGGTTTCCCAGGCGGTATCAAAGAAAACGCGGTTCAAAGAAATGCGTGAACGCCACCAGAACAGATTATTGAAGAAGCTGTCAAAGGCATGTTGCCAAAGAACAAATTGCAAGCAGAACGCCTCAAGCGCCTGCGCGTATTTGCTGGCAGCGAGCATGCTCACACAGCACAAACCCCAGAGAAAGTTGAGGTAAAGTAATATGGCTACTGATACCTATTTCTACGGCTTGGGACGACGCAAAAGCGCTTCAGCAAGTGTTCGCTTGCTTCCTGGCAAAGGTACCATCACCATCAACGGCAAAGCAGCCGCTGAGTACTTGGATGGCAGCAAAACCTTGCTGGCGAAGTAACCGACCCACTAGCTGTCGTCCAGCAAGCAAAAGGAATACGATGTTACCATCTTGGTCAAAGGTGGCGGCCTCGCTGGTCAAGTTGACGCCATCAAGCTGGCATCGCCAAAGCATTGACGGCTGCCCACGCTGACCTACGCCCAGTTTTGAAGAAGGCTGAGCTGCTCAAGCGCGACCCACGCGAGAAAGAGCGCAAGAAATACGGTCTGCGTTCTGCCCGCAAGCGCGAACAATTCTCCAAGCGTTAAACAGAGGAGAGACCAATTCCTCGAAAAATACTCCGTCATGTACAGGCGGGAGTATTTTTCATAGTACTACTGATATAATGTTTGACCGACTCATCCATCGCTGGCTGCGTGTCCCGTATAAACTATGCGTGCATGATTTTCAAACACCGAAACAGCCTCGCGCCACTGTCGTATTGATTCATGGCATCGGGAGCTCGTCAGCCATGTGGAAAGCGAGTTGTAGGGCGCCGTAAGATTGATAGATCGACTCGCGTACTGCAGCGGTTGACTTACTCGGTTTTGGCAATTCGCCGCGACCGCACTGGAAGACGTATGATGTTAAGACACAGGTCGATTCACTGAGTCGCAACCTTGGCGCAACAAAAGGTTGACGGACGAATCATTTGATCGGTCATAAGCTTAGGGGCGCTCGTGGCGGTACACGCGCCGATATTATCCTTCGTTGATCGATTCGCTCATCCTGTGTAGCCCGCCGCTGTATCACCAACAAGGCAAGGATCGCCTGCAGCTGAACGCCAACTACGCAGCCTATACCAAAAAGTATCGATAAACCGGCGCTCGGCAAGGTGATTTACCAGTGATTTTTGCCAAAAATACAAGCTATTCAACCCTGGCTTTCTCGTCGATGAGTCAAACTTTGCAAATCTTTCTCGACACCTTAGACGCAGCCATCATCAGCCAAAAAGGCGCTGACGGAAATTGCCGAATTGACGATGCCAGTTGAGATATTTTTACGGCCAATTTGACCCAGTCATCATCAATAAAAACCTGCGAAAATTAGCAAAACAGAAGCACATCGCCGTCACTAAAATGTTAGCAAGTCATGAAATTGATAAACGCTATGGCCAAGTTGTTGCCCAAGCGATCAATCGGCACGCCATCGGAGACGACTATGGCCAAGCGTAAAGATCCAGCCCAAGAGCGTCAGAGAAAGCGTGAGCTTTGGATCAATCGCACGATGCAGTGGAGTGGTCTACCTCGCGCCGAGGTTGAGGCGAGCTGGCACAAACCCGCACCCAGAGTTTTCGGCTCAATCCGCTGGTCGACGGGAAGTCGCCTCGAATTGCTGAGCCGCCAGGTTGCCTGGTGTCCAAATGGCTATGAAATTATCCCCGAGATGCCTCGCTGACTATCAGCAGCTGGCTGACAGCGGCCGCGGCTATATCCAGAATGCCGCCAGTTGGCTGCCGGTCCTGGCGCTGCAACCTGAGGCAGATGAACGCATCCTCGACCTGTGCGCTGCGCCCGGCGGTGAAAATCCAGCCACATACAAGCCCTAGCTAATGGTCAAGCCAACCTCGTCTGTAATGACAATTTCCAAGCCGCGCCTCATGAAGCTCCAGGCTAATCTCAAGCGTCTCAACGCCCCGGCCGCGTTTATGTTAGCCGACGCTCGGCATATTTCCCGCCGTCAGCTGGAGGCCTTTGACAAAATCCTTCTCGACGCTCCGTGTTCTGGCGAAGGGCTGATGAGCCTGAACGCTTAGTGACGCCTCGCTGTTTTGACAGCTGGTCGGTGGCGCATATCCGGAGACTGAGTGACCTACAAAGCGCCTCATCCTCGAGGCTTGGCGACTGTTAAAACCCTGGTGGCACACTTGTTTACAGTACTTGCACCATGGCGCAGAGAAAACGAAGTCGTTGTCGATTGGTTGCTGCGCCGTCGGCCTGATGCTAGCCTCGTGCCGATTACCATCACACCGCTGCCAGATCGTGTGCCTGTCATCCAGTCGTGGAACAACCGCGCTCTTGCACATGACCCTAGGCAACTGTTTGCGCTTGATGCCAGGCAGGCTAACTGAGGGCGTTTTTTTGTTGCAGCATTTCGTAAAACACCTCTCGCCGAATCAATGGTATAATGGGACTATGCGGTAAACTCGTCATCCTCACTGGCGTGCGCGCCAACAATGATATTCACATTGGCAATTATTTCGGCGCTGATTCTGCCGATCGTCGATATGGCGAAGCGCCGCTCGGCCGATTTTTGATATCAATCTGTTCATTCCCGATCTGCACAGCTTTTACTACGCCAATTGACCACAGCAAGTTGTACGACAGCATCCTCAGCAACGCCCGGATTTACACGGCCGCGGGACTGCCGCTGAGACAACGAGGGCGATTCATTGTACCGCCAAAGCCGCGTCCCAGCCCACAGTGAGCTGGCGTGGATCTTGGATTGCTTCACCGGGTTTGGCGAGATGAGCGGATGACACAGTTTAAGGATAAAAGTGGCAAATTATTGTCAGGGGGCCGATCAATCGACCCGCCTGTATCGAAAAGAATGGCGAACTAGTCTGGGATGAAGCTAAATGGGCTAGTGAGCACAGTAGAGTTTCTGTCAGCCTGTTCAACTACCCAGTCCTGATGGCCGCCGACATCTTGCTCTACGGCGCCACCTACGTGCCGGTTGGCGACGACCAGACGCAACACCTGGAATTTACCCGCGACATTGCCGAGCGGATGAACCGCAAATTTGGCGATTTATTCATCGTGCCTAAACCAGTCGCCCAGCAGCATCAATTCTTCGGCAACGACCAAGGCTTGAGGATCAAAGATCTGATGAACCCGACCAAAAATGAGTAAATCCGACGACAGCAGCAAGGGCGTCATTTTTCCTTGGCGACGAGCCGCAGATAGCGCACAAAAATCATGAGCGCCACCACCGATTCGCTGGGCAAGGTGCAATACGACAGGAAAACCAACCCGGCATTTCCAACTTGCTGGAGATTTTTGACGCTGGTACGTCAGGACGCTGGACGAGACGTCAGCTTGGAGCAGACCATCGGTGAGTACGCTGGCATGGAGCGCTACGGCGATTTCAAGCGAATCGTGGCTGATGAAGTGGCCGAATTCTAGCGAATTTCCAGGACGTCTGGCGGCAGTTGACGAGCAGGCCATCGAACGCAAACTGGAGTCGAGCGAGGCGCGACATGAACGTCGTCGCCAATGAAACCTTGCACCGCATCCAAACGGCCGTGGGGCTACGGAGATAGGAACGCTCGCGTGAAAATCTCGCCGCGCACCATCCTCAAGATCGCCAGGCTGTACCAACTGGCGGACGACAACACGCCCGTCAAGGCCTTGCGCCATCTGAAAGTCCAGACGGACGAATCGCACATCGTGGCGGAATTTATCCTAAACAAGCAACATTTCGCCGTGCTGTACGGCTCGATCGTTGACGAGCAATCAATTGACGAATTGTGGCCCGGTAGACCTGCCAACGCTGAGATTTTTGCCAAACCGCTTGATACGAGCTGCACCGAGACGCCGTTTCAGGGCAAGATTTGTCATGATGTTTCGAATTGTACCGACCAAGCAGCGCCTGGACGTCCACTTGTCCACGACATTTTGACCCGTCAATTTCGCGCAGCCTCTGGCAAAAATATATCAAAGCCGGCTACGTCGGTCAACCAGTGCGTGGTGACAGCGCCAAAGTTTGAGGTCGACGGACTGACGAGATCGCCGTCAAGCTGCCAGAGCAGGAGCAGACCAGTGCAGAGCTGCCGGTTCTATGCGAAGACGATGACGTGATGGTGGTACAATAAGCCCAGTGGTCTCCTGACACACGCCAAAGGCGGACTATCAACCGAACCGACGGTGGCGGAAATTATCGCCCCAAAACGTCGTTTGCCTCCGGACACCGACCGACCAGGCATCGTCCACCGACTCGACCGCGACACTTCGGGCGTGCTGATCATCACAAAACTGCTGACGCTGCCACCCATTTACAGCGGCAATTTGCCCAGCGCACCAAAAAACCTACCTCGCGGTGACCGACGGCGTACCGAAACTAGCCGCAGCGAAGATTGACCTACCGATTGGCCGCAACCCGTCCGCACCCAGCACCTTCCGCGTTGACCCGAGCGGCAAGCCCGCCCAAACAACCTACCGCGTACTGACGTCAACTGATAACCAGGCGCTAGTGAACTCAAACCCACCACCGGCCGCACCCACCAACTGCGTGTCCATATGGCGCACCTAAATACACCAATTCTCGGCGACCGCGTCTATGGCAAGCCAAACGCCAGCCGTCTGATGCTCACGCCCACGAAACTGTAAATCACGCTGCCATCAGGTGAACGAAAAACCTTTGAAGCGGCTATTCCTAATGTATTTACTGAGCTATTTTCCTGATTGCGCCCAAAACACCAAGAACCGAGCCACCAATGAGCCAGCCACCTCTCATCTCCACCAACGACCCAGCCACAGTTGAGCAATTAGCAAACCATTTGCCACAGTCGCTGATGGTTATCGCTGAACCTGGCTTGGACGGGGCGAGTCGCCCGCTATTTGGCAAAACACCATCAATCAGACATCCTCACCGTCAACCCACTGCCGCAAAAGAACACTATCTCAACTGAACAAATTCGCGACCTGACAGCCATACTGCGACTTACAGCTCTGTCCGCCGCGTCGTCATCATCAACCCAGCCAACGCCATGACCGAGTCCGCACAAAACGCTATTAAAAACCCTGGAAGAGCCAAATCTCAATACTCATTTTCTCTTGATCACCACTGCCAGCGCAGACCTCCTCCCAACCATCCAGTCCCGCTGCCAGCAGCTGACGCTCCACCGCACCACCGCCAGCCAAGACGCTCAGCTACTGGAAAAAGACCGCCCTGACACCCCAAGAAAAGCGCCAAATAGCATTTCTCGCCGCTGGATTGCCGCTCTCATCACCGAACTGAGTCATGACGCCAAAAACCTGAGGCGCCAGGCCATCGCCGCTGACGCCAAAGCACATTTTGGAACATCCCAGCTCCTACGCGTCCCTGAAATGCGCCCTGCGCTACACCGACCGAGTCAAGTGCCCTCCAGCTCATCGACATTCTCCTGCGCTTCATCCATTTCCAGCTAAAACATGCTGCCCAGCCGCCAACCATGCATCAATTGCTCCAAAAAGTACTAGAAGCAGAGAAGTCTCTCCTAGCAAATGGCAATACGCGCCTCGCTTTTATTGAAAAATTGTGCTATAATTAAGCAGATATGTTAAGTTTGATATTCATTTTAGCAATTATCATTTGGGCAATCACCTACAAAACCTTCCGAAGAAAATTCTGCAGATTTTCCAGCCAAGATTTCTGAAAAATTAGATCAGTTGTGGGCTATTGCGCAAGAATCAATTCGCGACAACAAATACCTCAGGGCAGAGAAGGCCCTGTTGACGATTTGCGTGTCGATGAGAAAAACGCCACCGCGTACAACCGCCTGGGTATTTTGTACGCGCAAGCAGCAGGCCTACAAAGACGCCATCGAGTGTTTTGAGATTGCCCAGAGTTTAGAACCAAGCGCTTCCAGCTTGCACAATGTTGGTCTGATTTATTACGAAACGAAGAACTATCCTAAAGCAGCACTAGCCTTTGAGCAAGCCCTCGAGATGGAGGACGATTTGGCAGCGCGCTACATCGCCTACGCCAAGGTCCGAGAAAATGGGCAATGGCAAAAGATGATTGCTGCACTGGAAAAGCAGTTGAACTTGATCCGATTCCCCAGACACTCACCGTTCTGGCTGAAGCTTACGACAACAACGGGCAAAGCAGAGCTGGCCTCTGGACTACGCAAAAAGCTGCCGCCATGTTAGTCCCAGACAGTCACGGTGCCGTACCGCGTCAGCTCCGTCAACCAAAAACAGCCCAAAAAGTTGGTAATGTAGTTGCTAGCCTATGCTATAATCACAGCAGTGCCGCTTTAGCTCAGCTGGCTAGAGCAACGGTTTTGCAAACCGTAGGGTCCTCAGTTCGAGCCGAAGCGGCTCCAAACACACGCCGGAATCGTGTAGTGGCAATCACAGGAGACTGTAAATCTCCCGCCGTAAGGCTTCGTAGGTTCGAGTCCTACTTCCGGTACCAATCAAACACCGGCTCATCACGAGGCGGTTTTTGATTACCTATAATTCCGTCAAGTCGACCTCTGTCCATTGACTAAACATAAGATACATGCTATAATCTAGTCATGTTCTTATTATTCAAACAATTTCGACCGAATGGAATAGCAACAAAACCAGCGCACCAAACTGCAACAGGCGTATTTCCTGATCATCATCTCACTGGCAGTCGTAGCAGGCTTTTCTATCCCCTGTTAAACAGCGACTTCGGACGAGTACTCATGCATCATCGCTGCCTTTACCGCCGTCGTATACATCTTCAACGGCGTCGCCTGGGCGCTGCTAGATGCATTCATCGCACCAATCCTACCAAAGCACGAAGCCAAAAAGACAGCCAAACGAAGCAAAAATAAGACTTATCCTGTCACCACAAATCAAAAAGGTCGCTCACATAGCGGCCTTTTTCTGCAAAAATCTATTCTGGAGCGATTTTTGAATTTGCTAGAACCTATTTTAACACAAAGCACTAAAGCTCAGCCCTCGACGTCAGCGCGGGCAAGCCCGCTACCAGTCGTCCAGCAAAACTAAAACCCTTTTGAGTTTTTGAGATTTCCCCGGACGAATTTCTTTTTTGAAAGCTAGAAAGGGTCTTTTGGTTTGTCGGTTTTTGCCCTATGGCAAAAATGGTTGTAAGGAGTATAGTTTAAATATAGACCCTAAAGCTGAGTACGGCTCGGCATGGTTTTAGAAAGCAACGGAAAGAAAAAGCTCGTCATGAGTACTTCTTTCCGTTGTCATGGCTCGAAAAGGGCTATGGGTAGCCGCAAGGCTGCCGCTTGTGGCGGGCTTTTTGTGTATCGCCGCATGTCGCCAAAAAGAAAGGAGAAACTGGCGCTTTATGAACACGCTAAAGTCAATCGGCGGAACACTACTTTCAGGAATAGCAGTGTTCGTTGGGATAATAGTTGCAGCAATTCTATTTTTCACTTTTTGGGGCAAAGGTTGCATTTACGATATCGCCTTTTTGTAAATTGGCTCGCTGGCGTGCTATTCATCATCAATCTTTTTGTTTTGCTTTTTACCCCCATACCAAAAGCACGGGGCGTGGCGAGGCTTAGTTATATACATATCGTCATATGTCTATGGTCTCTCTGCTTGGATTTATGGTTTGGCTGTCACGTTAGCGTTTTGGGGATGGCTCGCCGTTATTATTGGCATATTTCTTGGCGGTATTGGCGTAGTTCCGATTGGTATGTTGGCTTCAATATTTAATGGGCGCTGGGATATATTTTGGACACTGCTTCTTACTGTCGTGTTGACGTATGGAACGCGGATAATTGGATATGCCCTCGCAAATAGTGCCGACACCTCTAAAAACGAAAGAGATAGTTGACATTGAACCAGAGAATAATAAACGGGTATGGGGAGATCTAGAGTGAACAAAAACTCAGCGTGAGGAGTTAGTAACTGTCGGAGTGTGTCTAATCATTCTAGGCGGTCTCGCCGGTGGCTATTTAGGAAGTATTGGCAGTTTAATTAGTGGGTTGCTTGTATTGGGTGGCCTTATTTGCCTACTATAGCTCCGTTCAGCAAAACAAAGCACAATAGTGAAAGCCCCTACTCTAAAGAGCAAAAAGCACCTGTATCAAGGAAGTGGGAGATTTAGAATAATGCAACTTCCGCACTCAGAGAGTTCGTCAAAAATATATAGATCAGGTTAAAATCGTTGAAACAAATCTGAAAGAGGCCACATCTGGCGAGATAGATAAACAGCTGCTAGTTACGGTACAAAAAGCGGCTCGACACTAGCTGACAAGTACCAGAACAATGAGGGCATTGGTAGGGCTAGATATAAGCTATATGAGCTGCAAGCGTTGATACATTATTTTAATGAGCATGACGACGATGCGCTGGACTTTATCAATCAAGCAATTGAAACACGTGGCGAAGTGTATCCGAAAGCCGAAAAGCTCAAAAAGCGATTATCACTGGTAGATTCTTATCTATCAAAAAGCCGTTAATCCTGATAAGATGACGAAAGCACAGCGACGATCCAAGAATTGGACTAGAGGGTTGGCTGGCATTCTTTATTGTTGGCGTCGGCCTGGGCATTTGCTTGGAATTATTAATTTGTTAGGCTATGGTTCAGTATTCAACAACCTTGCGTCTGTACAGAGCACTGCACCTGGTTACGTAGCAGCTACGACTCCAGCTCTATGGTTTGAAATATTAACTAATTTGCTATCAATAGGTATCGCTATATGGTTATTGATTCTACTGGCGAAACATAGAAAGATTGCTAGAGAGTAGCTATTATCTATTTAATATTGAATGCAGTTTTATTAATTATTGATTACGCCTGGGCTGCATCAGTTTTTGACACATATAACGTGACACAATACGTGCAGACCGAGATGAGAATGAACATCGCGAGATGTTGCGCGAGCGGTTGGTGCTACATTTATTTGGATTCCATACTTCTTGATCTCAAAACGAGTAAAAAGGACCCTGACAAAATGACGGAGCATAAAGAAAAACTATTCATGGGTGTATATCGGACTAGCGACTATTATTGGCGGTGTGATTTTGTATTGGCTCTTTTTCTCCACAAGCCCAGGTTACATAAGAGTAAAATATCGTGATGACAAAGTAAATATTTCATCCAGTAACTTTGAACCGCTCAACAGCTCTGATTCAACAGTTAAGGGGGCTGGTACGATAGCGGCAATAAGTATATGGTCATCAGACTAGGAGACACATATTATCACTACTGCGGTATGCCTAGCGAGGTTTGGGACGGATTAAAAACCTCCTTGTCATCGTATAATTTTTACAAAAGACAGTATTAAAGGCAATTTTTGATTGTCGGGTTAATCCCGCCCCACAATATTAAGGCATAGGATGAAAAATACTATATCACGCAATAAATACTTGCTCATCGGAGTTATCGTGGACGTCATGGCGCTCGGCACATATGGCGACTGGTATTTTACAAATAATTATTACCAGACGGCAGAGGATAAGCAACTTGCCGACGAAGAACAACATAACAGAGATAATGTTTTATGCAGCACCGAAGTTATGCGGGGAAAACGCGGAGAGGTTAAGGGCGATTATTATATTTTCGAGCGTAGCAAGAAACAAGAGACTTGTGAAAAATATATTAACCATAACGTGCCCGATGATACCGAGACGGTGTGGATGGGGTTTTAAGGGAGCAATAGATGAACCTTCCGAATGATAGTAAAGTTAAGGCCAGTAAGAACAAGTTGGGCAGATCGCAAAAATGGGTAGTAATTTTATCAATTGTTGCTATCGTAATTAGTCTAGCAAGTGCCGGTTTTTCAGCATTTGTTTTCTTAAATACACCATTACAAATTCATAATTATGTCCAATCTCACAAAAATGAGCTTAAGGGGGAAGATGGATCAGACGGACGTGATGGCATAGATGGACGGAATGGCACAAATAGCTATTCCTCAACGCACTGTAGTAGCTATGATTATGGCAGCGGCTACTTATCCACTAATTGCTACTAAATGATGCATGTATCGCTTAAGCAATACATGGCGGCTTTTGCCGACCGTGCAAAACTCCGATGCCCCACCGATTGTTTGTCGGGACACTGGCAGCAGGGCTTGCCCGCGCTGACGTCGGGGCTGAGCTTTAGTGCTTTGTGTTAAAAATAGGTTCTAGCAAATTCAAAAATCGCCCGTTTGGGCGATAATTTCATCGAAAAGTCCGAATTGGAGCCACGATCGGGGCTTGAACCCGAGACCTCATCCTTACCATGGATGCGCTCTACCAACTGAGCTATCGCGGCGTCATACTCACAGCTGATTATACCAAATTATCCTCTCGGTGAAAAGCATTTGCTATAATAATTACCAGGAGGAATTATGGCTCAATTTAGTTTTTGATATAGAAAGCACGTTTAACAAAACCAGAGATGAATAACGTTCATCAATTGGTGGTGCGGGAAATCGCCAACCGTTTTGATTTTAAGGGGACGCCAGCCGATGTCGAGTGGCTGCCAGACAAAAAGGCTTCAAGGTCATCGGCGCAGATGAATTTCAGGTACAATCAATCATTGACATGATTGGCCGGCAGCTTGCCAAACGCAACATGACCAGCAAGGTGCTCGACCTTGGCGGGCGCACAATGCCGCCAATATGCGCGCCTGGCAAGATGTGCCGTTCAAAGACGGCCTCAGTCAAGAAAAACGCCAAAAGATCACTAAGCTCCTGAAAGAAGCACACCCGAAGGTCAAAAACTCAGATTCAAGGCGACAGCGTGCGCTGTACCTCAAACAGCAAGGATGAGCTACAATCCCGTCATGACGACGCTCAATCAAGCAGATTTTTGATTTTCCGTTGAGCTTTGGTAACTATCGGTAACTGTTCGCCTCGCCAACAATAAATCCGCGCCGGTTCTGTGGCGCGGATTTTTATCGTGTTTATATTGTTATCTATTGCTTAGCGCAAGCTGCGACGGCTCATGACATAAGCGCACGTTACGCTCACCAGTCCACCAAGTCCCAAGATACCGCTAGCGGTATTCAAAGTACCAGTGAGAGGCAATTCCTTAGTGGTTGGCGCGGTGGGAGTTGCCTGTGGCTGCTGCGGCGTGGTAGCAGGAGGTGTTGTTTGATTGGTGGTTGGTGGTGTCGTCGGCTCAGTCGGCGTTGGCTTATTCGGTTCATTCGGTACTGATGGCGTCGGTGTCGGCTGCGTTGGCTTATTCGGCTCAGTTGGCGTTGGCTGAGTTGGTGGATTTACCGGAGGTGTCGTCACCGTGTAGGTTTCGGTTGTCGCGTCATCACAAGCGTCTGGAGAGCCGGCGATGGTCGGTGTGTCGACACAAGCGGTGTTTTTGTGCTTACCCTCAATGAATTTTGCGTACTTAGCAGTCAAAGAGAACGTCTGCGACGGACCAGCAGGCAAGGTGGCGATGGTGTGTGTCCACTTACCACCATCAATCTTACCAGTGCTACTGTTTGACAGCGTCACTCCTTGCGGAGCAGTATCACTCACCACAACATCTTTCAGGTCTGCTTTGCCAGTGTTTTTGACGGTAATTTCATAGGTGAAATCACTATTGACTGCCACTTTGACATGTTCTTGTTTGTTAACTGTTTTTGGTGATGCTGACTGACGGCTTTGGCTCTTCTGGCTTGGTTTCCTCAGTGATGGTAAAGCTACCCATACAATTAGGACTGGTTACTTCGCCAAGGCTAGTAACGGCTGTTGCTTGAACTTTGTACGTACCTGGTGTTTTGAGTTCAACGCCCATGCCAGTTTGGTCACCTGTCACACCGCCAGCGTCAACAAGTTTGCCTGATGGGTCATAAACCCCTGATGTAAATTGACTGGATGGTGGCGCCATTTTTAGCCGATGCCTTGGCACTCATGTGGTAGCGATTACGTGACAGCTGGGTGATGGTCAAGTTATCACAGGTAGCGACTGGCTGTGGCTTAGGCTGCGGCGTTGGTTGCGGCTGCGGTGTTGGTGTCACCGGAACAACCTGTGGCACGCTATAGGTCAACAAGTTACCACAAGAAGACATGATGCGGAATTTACCGCGAGTGGCTGAATTGCCTTCCAGCCCATATACCAGCTACTGTCCCACAGCTTTTTGCGGACGAGAGTAAATGGTGCGTCCGGCAACCGTGTGGGCTTTTTGACCCTGAGCCTCAGAAAACCGTGAAGTCCAACCCCATGACTGGGCAGAGAGTCAACCTCATAACGCACCTTGGTGCTAGAAATATTCGCCAATTCTGCTCTGGTGATACCGTTATAGGTTAGTACGTCGCGGAAATTGTTGGTATTTTTGTCATAGTGCGCTAAAATTGCTTCTTTGCTACCAACACCACCTTGAATCATGTCGTCTGATGCGGCTTGACGTAATCTTGAAAGAAGACGACTGATTGCAGCACCATCGCCATGACCATCATGCCAATGCCCAGGTGTTTTACGGTTACTTGTTTTGATGTCGTCGCTGCTTGCTTCAGCGAGCTATATATGTTTTCCACGACTGCCTAGCCATACCCTCACTCCTTACTGCATCATCTCCACCTGATGCGTTATATCTACTATTACTACCGTATCATATATTTTACACAAGCGCAACGAATGAACATTTGATAATTGCTTGAACTAATTTGCATAATCTGTTATATTGTATAATCGAAGTTTAAGTACAAATTGTTAAAAGGGAAACTATGGCAAAGAAGAATACGAAACGCAAGTTGATCGCTTTGGTGAGCAACAAAAGCAAGCACCGAACTTACTACACGACAATCAATACACAAAACCGCACCACTAAGGGCCAGGGTAGGTTGACGCTGCGTAAATACGACCCAATCGCTCGTCAGCACGCGACCTACACCGAAACCAAGAAAAACCTTGGTCGTAACGAAGTCAAAGCTCGTAAAAGCTAGTTTCTTATCACGCGTATCATTAAAACCCATGCGTACGACGTGGGTTTTTCTTTATGCTTTCGGGTGAGCATGCCTCGAACGCCAAATAGATATCCCGCAAAGCATTCATCACATACAGCGAAGCTTCATATGAGTGAATCGTACGGGCTGAAATAGGCGTGAACATCACCGTCAGACGCCCACTTGGTGCACATGTAGTAGTAGTGATCAGAGGTTTGCAAAATTACGCCAATCGCTAATCAATTGAGAATCACCAGACGCCAGTACTCGCGGCGCCAGCTGATACACATAGCGCAGAGCTTCTTGTTGCAAAAGCATTCCCATTCCACGCCGTCAAATCTCTCTCACTGTCAGCCCAGGTGACAGTTTCCGCTATACTCACGTCTCCGACTGGTGCGTTCGATAGAGCTTGCGACACCGTATTAAACTGACCGCCAGCCGTTATCCATTTCCCAACAAACCGCTCAAAGAAGGTGAAAAATACCGTGTTCTTTTCCACTGGTGTTCGCCAAACGTTTCATAATCCATGAACAAATTGACCAATGGACCGCCCTGATGCTGTGAGCCATGAGCTGTAAGTTTCAGCCGTCAGTGGCCAACCGCTCCACTTTTTGTTGCTGAACTGAAAGGCAATGTCGTCACTCAAGCGATAATTCTTTAGGAGTAACCTTGTATGCGTGGCACCTTTTGGTTGATAGACATAATTTGGGCTGCACTAACCCAGCACTTTGTCCCAGCCTTCAGCCAGCACACCGTCATATCCGTGTGCTTCCGCCCAGGCCCCAAACTCATCATTGTATGCCAGCTCCGTGTTTGCCAAAACGTTGGGCGAAACGCCAACAGCTGTTTGATTTTTCTCAGCATGGAGAGCAACTTGTTTCTCAAATTCAGACTGATCGTAGAAAAAAAGGCCAGGCTGTGATGATAGGGGCTAGCCAGTAGCTCCACGCGTCCTGTTTTCACGAGTCGCTGAAAACTCTCAATCACATCTGGTGCAAACTGCTCAGCTTGCTCCAAAAACACCCCAGACAGACTCAGCGACAAACAAAACCCCTGGATGTTCACGCAACAACTTTTCCAGTAGTGCATTCATCGGTCGGTACGATTTGTTTGCCACTTTGAGAAAAAGATCTCTTTATTGTCTTGGTCGCCGTCATCGCTGAAATAATCATGACGGTTGGCAGTGTCAAGTGCGCCATAGCTGCGGACGCGCCATGGCTGATGGGCGTGCAGGTACAGGGTGACTACTGGACGACTCATGCGCCACCGCCTTTTGATTGAGCCTGTTTGTATAATTTTAAGCAATGCTGAGCCGCGTCATGCCAGGACAATTGGGCGTATTCTGTTTTGACATCTTCCTTGAGAATTTTCCAAAAGAGCAGGTGAGCGCGCCAACATGACAATTTGTCGCGCCAATTTGTTGGTGTCCCAATAGTCAAATCGTAAAATGTTGTGCAACACTTCGCCGACGCCAGATTGGCGACTGATGAGCAGAGCTGTGTCGTGGTGCGCTGCTTCCAACGCCGTCAAACCAAAACGGTTCCGACACTGAGCTCATGACAAACACGTCAATCAGATGATAGAGCATCGCGCCACTGCCGACCACGGACAAAAGCCTGTGAACACCACTTTGTCGCTGATACCTAAGTGCGCCGCCAGCAACCAGTTCGTCGCGCTGCTCACCACTACCGCTCAGCAGTAATGCAATTTTTGGTGCTGGTTGATGGCCTCAGCCACCGCCCTGAATGAGATAGGTCAAAGCCCTTTTTGCACTGTCAATCTGGTCAATGCGCCAACGATGATATAGCCCTCTTTTTTCAGGTCTTCCAAGTATTGATAGGTGCCTTGGTCGTATTCGTGTGGTGGCAGTTCATCCAGGTCAATGGCATTGTAGACAACTTCGATTTTCTCTGGTGGAATGTGATAATTCTTGACAATGATATCTTTTGGTGATGTGGCTCACTGCGACAATTCGGTCAGCCATCAACAACCCTTGCTGCTCGATTTCATGTACCAATGGATTGCCTTCATTCTCACCAGAACGGTCAAACTTTCAGTCGCGTGCACATGCACGATCAGCGGCGCATTACACTGTTGCTTAGCAATGATGCCCGCTTCCATGGTTAACCAGTCGTGAGCGTGAATAGCATCTGGAGGATGCTGTTTGACAAATTCTTTCACAAAGCAGTTATATCGTCGCTGCACCGCCCGCATACCGCCCAGCCCGCAATCATGACGCTTGCTTGTCCGAAGTGCCCAAATCATCATAGGCGCCAAAAACCATCTTTTGATGCCTCCAAATGCGTCGCTGCGTGCACATTCATGAAATCAATATTCGGATGCTCGGCAGAGTAGGGCACAACAAAATCAATATCCACACCACAGTCAGCTAGTGCCCGTGACATCTGATAACATGCGACGCCTAACCCTCCGCTATTATGGAGGTAATTCCCACCCAAGCATCAATATTTTCATACCTACTATTTATCATAAAACGATGCTTATGTTTTTCAATAGTTTTTCACGGTTTTTCAGAGTATTTCACGCAGCGACCTGTCAGATAGCCTCCTCAAATCACCCAAAATGAGTTGCCGAGGACGGAAAAATCATGTAAAATAACGCCAAGACACAGGAGTAGCTCAGTTGGTAGAGCACCGGTCTCCAAAAACCGGGTGTCGCAGGTTCGAGTCCCTGTCTCCCCTGCCATAGAGCCGTAGAGCCATAAAATAGCAGAGGTTTTCCTGTCTCACCAGGCGTGTGGTATACTGATTTCATGAAACCATTGCAGTATCTTCGCCGCACCTGATTATCATGGTCGGCGCACCGGGGCGGGAAAAACACAGTTTGCGACTGAATTTTGCCAAAAATGTTCAATGCGCCAATTTTAAGCAGTGATATGTTGCGTGAAATTATCGAGCGATGACGCACTGATTCACAAAGCTGCAATCGATTTGCTTCGAGAGTTACTCAAGCCAAGACAGACAATCATTTTCGACGGCAACACCGAAAAGCGTGCTGGCGTTCCGACATCGCCAAAGTCGCTCGTGAGGCTGGATTTAAGCCATTGTTTGTGTGGGTGCAGACCGACCCCGCCATGTCCAGAGCCAGATGGCTTCGTTCACACAACGGCGATGAAGCACTGTTCGAACAGAAATTACGAACTTTCTCACCGCCGCATGCCAGCGAGCCTTACATGGTCATCAGTGGTCGTCACACCTACAATACGCAGGCAAAAACACTTTTGAAAAACTCAGCGACGCCACCCGTCCAGCTGCTTTATACGTACTCAGCCCCGATCGATTGGCGGACGAGTACGAGTTCAATAAACAAAGGGAGCAGATGCCAACCATCACCGATCCTGAATTTGGCGAGATCACTGTCACCAGGCGCGCCTAGCTAGTCGCGTCAGTTGCGTATCGCCCTCAAACGGTCGCATCCGCATCACTATGCCGCTTCACGCACCGCCAGCTTCCGCCAAACTCCCTCGTCAAACAGTCACGCCGCAGCATCCACCAACTCATCACCGAACAGCAAGGTGATTTTTCCATACGGTACGCCCCAACAAATTGGCAAAAGTCACAACCTACTAGTGGAGCAGGGAGCACCCGCTGTCAAAACCGTCGGAACTACCATCATCGTCAGGGTAACGGACGAGCAAAATTTCACTCGACCCCATGTTTCAACAATCCATTCGCGACCACGTCGTCAAAGCCCTGCGCAAAGAAGCTCAAAAGCTATTTGCCGCGCCGCCTCAAATTTCTTAGCAGAGCAACACGGCTTTCACTACGACAAAAACCCGACTCACACATTCGTCCAGTCGCTGGGGCAGTTGTTCCTCAAACGGTACTATCAGCCTAAATATCGCCCTCATGAATCTACTGTTTGAACTATTGACTACGTCCTCATCCACGAACTGTGCCACACGCGCCAGATGAATCACTCGTAAGCATTTTTGGCATGAGGTAGCCGCCATCGACCCGCACTATAAACGACACCGCGACGCCCCTGAAAAATACACTCCACACGTATAATGCTTATGGTATACTGGTACATATGCAGGGAGGAATCTTATCTATGCCATCATCATTTTACTTGTCATATCATGGCTGATGTTTCTAGCAGTCGTCGTCATCGCCTCATCGTGGACGACACCAGTCACGCCAAGAGCTACGACGTAGTCGCTCCCGTGAACGGCTGGAACGCGACCGCGTATTGACGCTAGTCAACAACCTCACCGATGCCATCATCAGCATGGACGCCCACGGCATCATCGGCCTCTACAACGCCGCCGCTTTGAGTCTGCTTTGACACCAACGCCAGCATCCAAGGCGTACATTGATGAGCTATTAAATTTTGAAACCAACGACAAACAGCCAGTTCCTGTGTTTAAGGAATTGCGAAAATCGCCAGCCATTCGTACCCGCGACGACATCATCATGCCCCTGAGGGCGGTGACCGCGTGCGCTTGTCAGCCACTTTTGCGCCAGTACAGGGCGGCAGCGACACACTCACTTCGGACGGCTACGTCCTCATTTTTGCGCGACATCACTCGAGTCAAAAGTTTGGAAGAAGAGCGCGATGAATTCATCAGTGTGATCAGCCACGAACTACGCACCCCCATCACCATCGCCGAAGCCTCACTCTCCAACGTTCAGCCTGCGATGCATCCGCGGCATGACCGACAAATTGGACGATCGCTTGCCGAAGCCCATCAAACAAATCATGTTCCTGGCGCGCATCGTCAACGATCTCAGCACGCTGTCTCGCGCAGAACGCGGTATTGCTGATGAATCGAGCTCATCAACGTCACTGAACTAGCCGAAAAACTCCGCCACGAATACGAACCGCAAGCCAGAAAAGAAATTGGCGTTCAACCTAGACGTTAGAGCAGGCGTCGGCAATGTCAATGTGTCTCGGCTATATCTTTGAAGAATTATTGCAAAATTTCATCACCAACGCCATCAACACACCCCAAAAAGGCTCGGTCACCCTCATCATGAAAGCGCAGCGGCGGCAAAGTCTACTTTGGCGTCAAGCGACACCGGCATCGGCATCGGGCGCAGTGATCAAAAAGATTTTTGACCGCTTCTTCCGCGCCGAAGATTACCGCACCCGCGAAACCAGTGGCACTGGCTGGGGCTCTACGTGGCAGCCAAACTAGCCCGCAAACTCGGCTGCACCATCAAACTCGAAAGTCGCCTCAATCACGGATCAACCTTTCAGCTTCAGCTCTGCCACCGGCAAAAGCCCAGCAAAAAGCAATAATACCGCTCACACTCTGCAATGCATGCATTTTTGTGCTAAAGTTATACTTGACAGTCTGTGAAAAACAGACTTTTTAATTTGGGAGAAACACATGGCAGAAAAGGGTAAGCAGACAGGGAAAAACCACCGTACGCCGCATCAAGGCAACGGATGATTCCCCTAAAAACCATCAAAAGAAATCAACCACCAAACCAGCACGCGTCACTCAAAAGGCCGGAGTCAGATTCAGGCATGCGCGACTCATTTGTTGGTTATTTTCGCGGAGCGTGGGCCGAGCTGAAGCTCGTTCGTTGGCCAACCCGCGCCAATACCTGGATCATGACCGGCACCGTGATTGGCTTTACGTTGCTGCTTACCACATTGATTTTATTACTTGACGCTGGATTTAACTGGGTCTTTGAGCAAATTTTGAAATAAAGGTAAAAGGAGTTTTTTATGGCAAATAATCGTTACGACTCAACCCGTCAGTGGTACGCTATTCACAATCTATTCTGGCTACGAAGAAAAAGTAGCAGAATCCATTCGTCAGCGCATCAACGGTGTTGACATGGCAGACAAAAATTTTTCGACGTCATGGTCCCAAAAGAAAAACAAATCCAAATCAAAAACGGCAAACGCAAAGTCGTTGAAGCCAAAAGATATTCCAGGGCTATGTGTTGGTGGAGATGAATCTGACTGATGAAACGTGGTACATCATCCGCAACACGCCTGGCGTGACTGGGTTTGTCGGCGCCGACACCACGCCAACACCCGTTTCTGACAAAGAAAATTGCCAAAATCAAAAAGCGCATGGGCGTCGAAGAGCCAAAGCATCAGATTGATTTCTCAGAGGGCGAAGTTGTTTCCATCACCGATGGTCCGTTCAAAGGCTTTTGACGGTGCGATCGCCGAAATCGACCCAATCAAAGGCAAAATCCGTGTCATGGTCAGCATGTTTGGACGTGACACTCCAGTTGAACTTGACGCGTTGCAGGTGAAAAAGTCTCAACGCGCGGGACCAGACAGTCCAATTTATCATTATTATCAAAAAGGGTGGAGAGGTTTTACCATGAGTACACTAGAAATGCCACAACCCAGTGATGATAACTCCAATAATAACGAGAAATGTGTACAGCCCAGTGACGACGCACCCAGGAAGGCTACCAAAGCCCTCAGAAGAATGGTTAGAAGCACTGGGTGAGCCTGATGGCAATGAGTTAGCAGATGCCTCGTAAACATCTAGTCGCCATAAATAGTTTAATCACAACCTTGGAAAACTATCTGCCAACCAGACTATTGATGAGCAACAGCGTGTCTTAAATAAGTCCAGCACCTTATTAAATATGCAGTATCTCCCAGCACTACGAGAACTCGCCACCCATTATTTACAAGACTTACCGACAACGCCAAAAGCAAAAAGGAATCTTTGCTCGCTTGGTTTGCCGATCTGATGGAAAGCGATAGACAGGCGGTTATGGCTGCAGCACATGCCATCGCTCCAGACAGTATTCCAGAAAAGCAGGCAGACATACCAGCGCAAGCTAAACTACATGTAAACCAACTGTACGAGGAGTCCATGGAAGAGTGTGAAGAAGACCCCTCACGTATACCTGCTTATTTTGCTGCCAATTTTGCAATATCCCTGGGGCAACACCAGGCCAATATGATAAATTCCACATACGACAGCTTACCTGTCGCATCAAAAGAGGCGCAGGCACCAGAGGACGACACTCTCCATCTGAAATTCAACCAGCCTTGAAATCAAAGATCCCCAAAATAGCTCGCATGTTGATGCTTCTCAGAGATTGGCAAAGAGGTGATTAAAAGCCTTTGACTATCACTGGCGGCGTGGCAGGCGGCATCTTTGCTGGCAACGTCAGTCACGCACTTTTTCTCACGCAAAAAAATAATGCATCGCGCATCAAACTACCAAACGTCTTTTGGCCTGTACTGACTTCACTGGTGTGCGCCAGATAATGCTGTAGCAGAAAAATGATCAACGCCACGGTGATAAATCCCAACAAAATGATCACCACCCAAAGATTACCCATCTGCAAAATACCAGCCAACAAAACCGGCACGGTTGCCACGCCACAAGCCAGCACTTTGCCTACCAACAACGTCACCAAGGTGACGGGGCACTGACAAAATCGCACTGACCGCTTCAGCATTCGCGACCCACCGCGTCCCAGCCAATAAGTGAGAGCGGTGAGGGTGATGACGCAGCACCAACGCCGTAGCAATCCCCAACACAGCACTCAACAGCTGAGCCATCAACGGCTCTGGCTCCGTCGGCGCTGTCTGCATCAACGGTTCTGCAGTGCGCAGATTGATTGATAGTCCAAAGAACTTACCGCGACGAATCAGCCAAACTACGGCGGACAGGGAGATGATTGCGTAAACAAATAGGAGCAGTGTAGCCCACCGCACCAAACGCGTTGATGATGCGCTTAATCGAGCGGGCCTCGCATGTTCATGCTTGAATTATACCACACTTTTTGTATAATACCCTATGTTAGCGCACACTTTCAATACGCTTCAACTAATTTTTGAAAGGGTTTATCATCATGGCAAAGAAAGTCATTGGAAATCTAAAACTACGCATTCCAGCTGGTCGCGCGACTGCTGGACCCTCCAGTTAGTTCAACCTTGGGTCAGTGGGGACTCAAACATGATGGATTTCATCAACCATTTAACGACGCCACCAAAGATTTGATGGGCAAAGACGTCATTGTCACATCTGCATGTTTGAAGACCGCACTTTCGCATGGAAATCATTGGGTCAGCCAGTGGACGATATGATCCGCGAAAAGCCGGTATCCAAAAGCGGTAGCGGCAAGCCACACACCGGACAAAGTTGGTAAAATCACCCGCGCTCAACTGGAAGAAATCGCTGGAAGTCAAAAAGACCAGCTCAACGCCATCGGCACAGACGGCGCCGTCAAAATATCGCCGGTACTGCTCGCAGCATGGGCGCTGAAGTCACTGACTAATCAGTTTCTCGCGTCAACTACAAATTACTCTCGCTCAGGCGGGAGTAATTGTACATTATAACCAAATATGATATAACATGGGCATGGATCTGGCAGAATTTGCAAAGCTATCAACAGAGAACGAAAAGACTTAAAGACACCATCAAATCGTCGTCGGTGCAGTGGCATTACCTCTGCTTTGTTCATTCCGCCAGCGATCATACTGAAGGAAGCGGCCGATACCGCTGCCAATTCTATTCACATCAACACCGAACCTACCGCAACACCTTCAGCTGAGCAAACCTCATCGACCCAAGAGCCAGACCAACACACCGCCACCTCAGAGGCTTTTTGCAAACTATCGATCGACAATCTTGGCGCTAATCCACCAGTGAAATAATTCAATGTCATCACCAGCACCATATCCGACCCTATGTGTGTCAGAGGCACTTACCAGTGCCAAATTGGTCGTCCCTAGAACCGACACCATCTACGGCATCGTCGCTTCCGCTGCCAACCGCGCGCCATGGAGCAGCTATACCGCGCCAAGCACCGCCCAGCTAACGAATCATGCATCATCCTGGTCGCTGACATCTCCGACATCCCGGGTTTAACTGCTACTCAACGTCAGCACTACCTACAGCTGAATGCCGAGCGACCGACCAGCATCGTTGTCCCAGCCAGCAACGATTTTCCGCACCCGCCCACCCAAAACGGCACACCAGCTTTTCGACGGTCACCGGCAATTTAGCAGGTCTCATCCGCCAAACCGGTCCCCTTTGTTGGCACCCAGCGCCAACCCAGCTGGCATGCCACTAGCAAACAAACATCACCGAAGCCATCAAGTACTTCGGTGATATGGTGAGTGTCTATAGTCGACGGCGGAGAAGCGACGTCGCAGTCGCGTCACGCATCATCAGTTGCAGGACGGCAACATCGTCACTATTCGCGCTTAGTGCGCCCTACATCTGCACAAACGGACGCGCCAGCTCGATCGTCGGGACGCAGCTCTGAGATACGCATCAGCTCATTGTACTTAGCTGATGCGCTCTGAACGAGACATTGAACCAGTCTTGATTTGTCCAGTTCCCAAGCCAACCGCCAAGTGAGCGATGGTGGTATCTTCCGTCTCGCCAGAACGGTGGCTCATCACCGTGTTCCAACCAGCTTCTTTGGCCATCTTGACTGCAGCGATAGTCTCGGTCAGTGTACCAATTTGGTTTGGCTTGATGAGGATGGCGTTGCCAGCTTTTTGCTCGATGGCTTGTTCCAGACGTTCGACATTGGTGACCAACAGGTCGTCGCCGACCAACTGCGTAGTGCCGCCCAACTCCAGCGTCAACTTCTGCCAAACCTACGCCAGGCTTTCTTCGCTCAGTCCATCCCTCGATGGATCGACTCGGTACGTGCGCGTAATTCTTTATACATCTTGATCATCTGGTCAGTGTCTAGCACACGGTTTTCTGTGGACAAATTGTACTGTTCCGTCTGGCTCTGATAAAACTCACTGGCAGCCACGTCAAGTGCAAAGGCAAAGTCACGCTCAGCAAGTACCCAGCCTGTTCTGATGGCTCGGCTGAGCAGGGTGATCGGCTCAGAGTTACCGTAACGAACGCAGAGTGCATAGCCACCCTCATCACCCACGGTCGTTGGGTAGCTCTTGTTTGAGAACTTTCGCTAACACGTGAAACACCTCGGCGCTCATGGTCACTGCGTCTTGAATGGTTGATGCACCAACGGGGATGATCGATGTATTTCTGGATGTCTGTCGCACTCAACGCGTGCTGACCGCCGTTCATGACATTGACCATCGGCATCGGGAAGCTCATCTGTGGATTACCGGCCAGGGTGTTGATATAGGTGAACAGTGCCACACCACGTGACGCTGTTGCTGCTTTGGCAGTCGCTCGGGCTGACTCGCCAAGATGGCGTTTGCACCCCAAACGACCCTTTGTTTGGCGTTTCGTCTCAGGGCGATCATCTTTTGGTGCGATCGCTTCGGTCAAACGGACCATACCGCGCAGTGCGTCAGCGATTTCCGTATTAACATTTTCAACCGCCTTTGAGAACACCCTGCCGCCAAATGGCAGCTCATCGTCTCGCAGCTCTACCGCCTCATGAGACCCAGTACTGCTCCAGACGGCACCGCCGCTCGACCAAAAACAGCCGTCACCAATATGACATCTGCTTCAACCGTTGGATTACCCCGGGAATCTAAAATTTGACGCTGCTCTGATGTGTAATTGTGATAAAGTCCATATGATCTATTGTATCAGACCACGCGATAGACCACTAACTGTAGTGTACGTCAGCAAAAATCCTGTCTCACCTGGATGGGCCACTTCTGAGCCGACATACAGCTAGTTGCGTGATCACCGTCCTTACCATCCCGTGAACCGCGCATCTTAAGAGGCCCTGCGCAGTGACTGGTAAGACGGTCTCACGCCAGCTTGTAATTTAGCTGACTGCCTGTCAAAGCTGTCTAATATCTCCATGACCCCTCTTGCTTATGGGCTAGTAGCACTCAGTAGCCATTTGACCTATCTGGTCATCTGTCAATCGACACCAAGGCCCCATGGCCCGCCTCTCATCATCAGTAAACGCTGTTTTACTTGTTCAGTATCTATACCAGGCCTTCTTGTACTTCTTGGCGTATACAAGCTATTCCCCCAAGATTGTGCTTTAGCACTGGACAATCTCGACACTTTCCTAGGGACCGTAGCCATATCTTCGCCAGTTAGACCTGCACCAGCCATAATGTCATCAAAGGTCGCATCTACGTTTGTTTCATCATGCCCACCAGGTGTGAAATTGTTTCTCTCGCGTTCCATAGTAATTACACATATTATCACATTGTTGCCAAAACGCAACTATTCCATTAAATGAGCTCACTACTATGATTTTTTCTGCAATTCACTGGTATAATATATGTACATGAGTGAAGCGTCATTTTACCAGTCCCCCGAAGCGACCAATTGATTTGACGGTCTGATGGACATGTAGCTTACAACGGGGCTACCTTGGATGTACCAGACGAGGCATTGCAGACAACCCCGAACCATCAACTATTCACCCCTGACTTTACTGAGCAAGCCAGTCGATATCACCGCCATGACCTTCATCCCAACAGCGAAGGCGAACCTATATTAGGCGTCGAACGATCTTTTTCAGAGGCAGTCGCACGGTTTGAAGTCAGCTCAGAGCTGGGCGAACGCGACAGTGCGTCTGGCGCTCGACAACGGCGATAGTCTGGAATTGGTCCCGTCACTGGAGATTCGCCAACAAGAGCCAGAGGAGACGTCGGACTACGACTGAGCTGATTCACGCGACTGGTGGGCTAAACAGTAGCCAGAGTCGTGTCGAGGGAATCATTTAACAGCCTTAACCCCGTTCAGCAGCAGCTCATCATGCAACGACTCACCGAAAGCCACCACGGAGCTGGATGAGCATATTTGCCGACTCGGAGCACTGCCAAAGCTTCATTCATACGATATGGCAAAGCAGACCGAGCCAATCATCGCTGACAAACCCTCAGACTGTATTTGTACTCATTGTATTTAGAAGACGGGGAAGAGCTACCAGCTCTGACACGTCGGTGTTGTAGCTGACTCACGGCAGCAATGACGCGTGGAAGTCGTACCGTTTGATCGAGACTAGCGACCTCGACCTCATCTATCCGAACAGAGATGAAAACGACGCAGCCAGTTGACTACCCGGCGACTTTTTCAGGACGAATGGCGTAGTCAATCAATCCAGGCCACCGAATATCTACTTAACGATCGCGTCACTGATTTGAGTGCAGCGCAACATCTCAGCTGAACGCGTCACTAAACTAATGCAAGCCGAGGCCTCAGAGCTATGCGCCCAGCTCATGGCTGATGAGAATTTTGGCGGAACATATGCTCGAGTCGGGTAAGTTTCATGCTGACGGGATGTTTCTACGCTGACAACGACGGTGAATGGCAGGAGATGTTTGACGACCATACCATCAATGCCAAGCCAGAGCTGCACTGTGAGGAAAGTATCCGGACAGTGGCGATCTGGCTCACGACTCGTCCTGATAGATGATGCTCACGAGGCGGACCTGTTTGTGGTGCTCAACAACACCTTCGTCACAGCCTTTCGGCGTTTCGACGCACGAGCCCTCGTTGAAAACAGTCACCAAACTGATATAATCAGTCAGAATAACAATCAATGCTGGGAGGTGAACCTCGGGAAAACGCGAGCACCGATTGCATCCACAGAAAGCGATATATCTCATGGCCAAAAAGCCGAATTGCTGGAAAAAGCAGCAGAACTAAACCTGGAAGTCAGCGAAAAGAACACCATCGCTGAAATCGAGGCTGCCATCGCGGGCGCTGAAAAACACGAAGTTCGCGAAGCACACGTCGCCAAAGCAGGCAAGCGCAGCCAAAAAGCTTTTGGACGAAGCTGAAGCTAAAGCAGAGAAGGAAGCTCGCAAAGAAGCAGGTGACACCACTCACGGGACGAAGACTAGCTGAAGCACATCAAAAAGGTCCAAAGCCAGTCACTCGACCACGCCTCAGAGCGCCGCGGTATACCAAAGAAGCTGCCAAAAAGATTGGGAAAAATAAGGTTTACACTCTGGAAGAAGCCTTGAAGCTAGCGACCGAGACCAGCCCAGTCAAATTTGACGCGTCAGTGGAACTGCACGTTCGGCTCGGTGTTGACCCGCGCCAGGCAGACAAAACATTCGCTCGACCGTGTCACTGCCTCACGGTACCGGTAAAGACGTACGTCGCAGCATTTGCACCAGAAGAAGAGCCACGCCGCTGCCAAAAAGGCTGGCTGCCGACATCATCGGCGATGAAGAATTTTTGAAGCCAGCTGGACAAAGAAGAATTGAACTTTGACATCTTTGGTAGCAACGCCACAGTACATGCCAAAAGCGCAGTAAATACGCCTCGTTTCTCGGTCCGCGTGGTTTGATGCCAAACCAAAGTCTGGCACCGTAGCAACAGACGTGGCGACTGCCGTCACCGAAGCCAAAGCTGGTAAGGTGGAGTACCGTACGATAAACAGGCCATCGTTCACTTGAGCGTCGGTAAGGTGTCGTTTGGTGCGGACATTGCAAGACAACGCCCGCGCATTTTTGAGCGAAAGCCTGAACGCTCAAAAACCAAGCAGTCTCAAGGCGCCCTGCCGTCAAAAGCGTCGCTGTGACCACTACCATGGGTCCTGTATGAAAGTTGGAAAACAACCCTCAGACATGAGTTAATTCGAGTGACCATCAAATCCCGCCGATCATGGCGGGATTTTACTGAGGTGACGTCGCCGAGGTAGCCGTGAGGGTATTGCATTTTCACATATTTTATGCTAGAATACTAAGCCCAGTTGGATGCTGATGTGCTAGAGTCCTTTTGATTCGCTTGCCAGCCCAGCTGGACGCGAACCGAAAATGTACTTTGGCCTCGATCTGTATCCTCATCCCTATGTTTAGGAGATTCCCGTGTCATTCAGGAGACGTGGCGGGCTACCGTGGCGCTGTTGTTTGCGCTGTTAGCCTTGACTCTTGAGCTACCGGGGCATGCGGCTGCTGCCCTCGAGAGCACCGATTACCGACGACAACAACGTCGTCGTGGCACGCGACCCATTGGGTCGGAAGAAGCGGAGTGCGTGAGCACATCCACGCACTCTCGATGGATCGCGACTAAACGCGGCTTACAGCCGTGGAGTTCGGGTTTGGCCTGGCAACCTCAGCGAGGGGTCACTGCGCGGAGTGATAGCATCACCTCTACCACCGGCGGAACTGGGGAGTTACGGTTGCCCGGCATCAATCTCGCCACCGAAAAATGGCGAGATTATCGCTCACGCCGTCTGGCTGAAAGGCGGTAAGGTCAGCATCACGCGGCCGATGCCGTTGAGGTGGCTAATAACCACTACGCCTTCCGAGGCGTATGGCCGGTATGGCGCGTCGACGATGACGACACGCTCGTTCCCGAAAGCCGGACACTCCTGGGAGATCGGCGGTCAAACCCGCCGGACTGAGACCCATCGGGGAGTGTCCCCACGTAGCCAGCCCGGGCCTGAGCTCGAAATGGGGTGTCGTTCACCGAATGACCTCATTGGTCGAGGTTACGTTATAACCCCGACCGCTACCACGGATCGCCCAAGAGTTCATCCCGAGGATGAACTCACGTCCCAGGGCTGAAAGCGCCTTGCGACAGCAACACCGTGCTGTCGCAAGCAGGAACTACAGAGAAGCGAGTGTATGGTGACTCATACACTCATCGCACGACAGTCGATACAATGGAGTGCTCCTCACTGTATTGATGATGAAACTCACCCCAAACGAGGGTGAGAAGGCACGCGTGGAGTTCTATCTCCACGTTGACCCCACGGGACCCCGGTCCGTGGACAGACAGTGCGAGACTATCACATCCCAGGATCGCCTTGGACACCCTCCGCCACCGTGCGGATAGTCAGAGTGGCGGAGGTGGCGCAAGCTACCCTGAAACCGAGCCGACACCAGAACCTACGCTGACCGTCCGGAGCCGACGCCATCGGTGTCCCCTGTCGCCCAGCCCGGACGGACAATACCGTCGCCGACACCCTCGGCGACCCGGAGGTTACACCTTCGCCGACCCCGTCAGTGACACCCGCGTAACGCCGGACGCCGAGCCAACCCCGACGGTAACCCTGCTGCCTGGCGCAACGGCAACCCCACCGAGGGCCACGCTCGGTGCCAGCGCGCCCGCAGCCTCCTCCGACCCCTACGCGGGGTCAGGAGGTCGTGACTCTCAGCCGCCGCCTTGTAATAAGCGGCTGGAGGGGGCTGGTGCACATCAGGTTAACGGCGGCCCGCTGATTACATATCAGCAGGTCTGGCTATCGTAGGCCCAGGGCTTTCAGCGGGTTTCCTGTCGAGGCTCGCGGCGTCGCTCCTGGCTGCTGAGAAGAGACTGGCCGAGGGATGCGAATATCAGAAGCTAGCATCCCTCGGTGAGAGGACACAGGATACAGAGGAAGTTGAGGTTTGCATGCCCGCTCCACTCAGCTGGAGCGGGCTTCTCTTTCTGTTTTTGATGCATAATATCGCCTGTTGCATTTTCGTTGTCGTTTCTGCTATGCAATGGTGGTGCTATTGCTAAAGGAACAGCGGCGCGATCTGGCGATAACAAACAGATGTAAACATATGCCGTCGAGGGATGGAAACGCAGAACAGTTTTATTTGACGTCTTTGGTAGTGCGGAGAATCAAAAGATGCCTGATTCTCCATTACCGCAACGTTAACAAATTGGCGAAAGAGACGAAATTGAACTCCAATCAAAGAAAGGATCTTTTATGGCAATTTCACGCGATACAAACTTTGTTGCTGAACTAACCGAGCTTCTAAAGACGCCAAAGGTACGGCATTTGCGCGGTACCAGGGCTGAGCGGCTGAATTGCAAGAGCTGCGCAAGGCTGCCCGCGAGGCAAACGTGGTCATCAAGGTGGCAAGCCGCTTGGTACGCGTAGCACCGAGGGCGTCGACACCTACAAAGAAACCGATACCGACTCCTGGTTGACCAACTGGTCTCGCCATCGCGCCGACGAGGTCGCGCCGGCGAAAGTTCTGGACACGTTTGCGAAAGACGCATCCAGCACTGCAGTTGGCTGGTGGTTTCTCAGGTGAAGGCCTCAGCATCAACGAAGCTGACATCAAGCACTGGCGGGCTCTGCCAAGCAAAGACCAGCTTGTCGCCGAAGTGGTGCGCACTAGCTCTCACCGAGTCCACGACACCGTGGGCGCGCTGGGCGGCAATTTGCACGGACTTTTGGACGGCATCGAAGCCAAAGCTACGGCGGCTTAGAGTTTAGTCAATCAATCAATAATGTAGGAGACGACATCATGGCTGATATTAAGAAATTGGCTGAATAAAAGCGACCCGAAGATTGACAGTTCTGGAAGTTAACGAACTGAAAACCACTTGAAAGAAGAATACGGCATCGAGCCAGCTGCTGCAGCTGTCGCTGTTGCTGGTCCAGCTGTTGCGCGGATGCGCTGCGCGGCTGGACGACTGAGTTCACCGTTACCCTGAAGGACGCGGGTGCTCAGAAAGTTGCAGTCATCAAGGCTGTTAAAGAAATCACCGGCTTGGGCCTGGGTGAAGCTAGTTATCGCTGACGGCGCACCAGCACCAGTCGTAGAAAAGTTTCAAAAGGCGAAGCTGAAGCTGCTAAGAAGACTTCCAGAAGACGCTGGCGCTAGCGTCGAGCTCTAGCTAATTTCATTCTGAACATGACCAATTGTTTTCGAAATCACTATGCCGCCTCGATATCATGGGCGGTATTTTTGATTGCAGGGTAAAATTTGCAACAGTTTTGCAAGCACTATGCTGTGGAAATCTGAAATAACTTTGCTTATAGCAATCCTTGACCGAACCTTTTTGTCCTAGTGCTATATTGAACGGAGAACTATCAAAAATGACACGAAATGCGAGAATCACTATGTCTGAACTACCAGAAAAACAGCAAAGCGGCTGCGCTCATTGATACCAAGAGGCAGAGACCAATTTGGCGGCGGCAAAGAGAGCTATTGATCAGCATCATCGGTGATGACGGTCAAGTTGTTACGCAAAAACCTCGCGACCGAAGATGTGACTGCAAGGTCGTCGAAGGGGTGTTTGACGGTCAGACCATGCTTGGCCCAGACGGCAAGAACTTACCCAATCCCAGCCAACTACGCTTCAAAATCAAAACTGGTTGAGGCGATATTTTGAAAATTGACCATCGCCGATGACGGCAGCTTCATCTACAAAGCAAATCGGCCCAGTACGCGCAAAAGCAAGTCATCGGTACACTTGTCAGCATGACGGCGTCTACTACGTCGAGGCTAACGGCCGCGAGTATCGCATTTTGCTCGCCAGCGTCACGTTCTTCCGCATCAACATCGGCGACCAAGTCACCATCATCGTGCCAGAGGACAATCCTGACGCGACGTGGGCAGCCGTCGAAGCAGCGCTGCCAGATAGTTTCTGTACTTTGCCAAAACCGTCCGCGCAGTTGCCGGGCGGTTTTGGATCTAGTGTGCTATGCCTGAGGGAGTTTTTATACGCTACGCTAGCTTTGACGCTGAAAAGTCGACCGTTTTGGAGTGGCAGGTTGACGGTGAGGGCTGAGCGTGGTGATGTTGTGGGCAGAGTTGTCACTGGCGTTTGATTTTTCGACCAAATATTGCACCGGTTGGCTGGATCTTTGCCAATCACTGCAGCCAGGCTTGTCCTGATGGCGCGACGGTTGATGAGAAATATGAGAATTGCTTTGAAAGTGTCGCAATCGCACTGGTTTTCAATCCAGCGCTATCGCTGATTCGGTGTCGACGCAGCGGGAAAAGATCAATCAAAATCCACATTTTTGTATTTGGCGTATTTCTCGCCGAGAGGTGATCCAAAGTTGCACATTTTCACGGAGAGGCGCGGTATTCGGCGACTGCTGGAGCAGGGACGCACGGCTGGCGTCGAAACCGGAGACGTTTTGCTTCGGCGCTGATCGCCCGGCAATATGAGGCGAAATATTGCTAGTCTGAGTGGCATCATGGAGACGGTAGCTGCCAACAAAAGCTTAGGGCTGATCAGCAGCCGCTCGATGCTGCGACAGCGAACAAGCCTAGCTGACCGCATTGGTGCATATTCAGCAAAAACTGGGGCTGGATTTTCCAGACCGAACGCTCATCACGTGCGAAGATTATTTTCACGCTGACGGTCGAGACCTCAGTGATGTGATTGACATGACAGGGAATAGGGTTTTGGCTGGCACGAGTTGTTAGGTTATCGAGCTCAGTGCTCATCACTGAATATGACGGACAGCTACTGGCGTATAACGTGAAAAAGTTTATCGGCCACCGGGCGCAAGTGGTGCAAGGGCGGTTGACCTTGAGATACCTAACACGCAGCTGACGCTGTTTGATAGAATATGGTATAATATGAAAAACGGGTTTATATATGAGCGCAGTAGCACCGCGCGGTGAAAAGGATTTTATTTATGGCGATTCTAACGTCTGGGGAGACAGTTTCGTTGGATCACGAGTGCGACACGAGCGACCGGTGGGTTAACCGCCTGAAGCGAGAACTGCGAGGCAAAGCGCGCATCATCGCCGACGGGCTGTCAGGTCGCGTAGCAGGAGATTTCTAAAGGCAAAGCCATACAAAAAGTGGCAAACAAGCCCGTTTGCAGAAGCTTTGCAACAGGCGGGCAATGTGGACATCGTCATCATCGCCCTTGGCACTAACGATTTACAACAGCAATACGGCAGGACGGGCGCAAGCTATCATTCAAGATTTGACGGATTATCAAAAACTGACTGACAGCGCCGACGTCATATACCTCTTGCCGCCAGCATTTTCAACTGGTGAAGATTCTGGTCCAGAATTCACGGAACAATCAGAAGCTATACGACAAGAGATCTTGCAGAATAAGAGCGCTCGGTGAGTACATTGAGCTGCCGTTCATACCCACTATCTGATGGTGTTCATTTTCAGCAAAAGGCATCGCTTTGTGGCGCGCGCTGTTAAAGCAAGCTTTGAAAGCGAGGCAGGCATGAGCGAGGAAAAGGAACCGCTCTTACAGACTATGGGTCGGGGAAGATGGCGATTACCTACTCACGGCTTTGACGACATACCAGAAGGCCCGAATGTATTCGTAGCAAATCATGCTTGCATGCGTGATATCTTTTGCTATACTGGCAAGCCTACCGGAGGATTGTGACGTTGTCATTAGTTCGCGATTGGCGTATAAAAATAGCTCTGTGGGCACGGCAGTGCGAGCGACTAGTTATAGAAAAAGCACTGCACACCATACCGCTCGAGAGCATCGGTGGCAAAAGAATATTTGAAAGTCCGGACTCAAAATGGCCAGACAAGCGACTTTGGACGGACGCTCACTACTCATCTTTCCGAGGGCGCATATACCGGTGATGCCCGGTACCAAAAGGCCGAACGGGCGCATCGCGAATTTTATTTGACAGCATGAGGGGTGAAACCCAACCTATTGCCAGTAGGAATTCACTGACCGTGGCCTACTGATCTGGATGCATACATACCTGCAAGATGAGCAAATCCACGTTACCTGGGTGACCCCGGCTGACTATGTAGCAGCGTATAGAGATTATACCGCTTCGACAGACCACGAATCTCGACGTCAGGCTCTACGTGCACCGATAGACGCATGGCCATGCGAGCCATTGCAGAAGCGACTGACTTGCCGTATGTTGACGAGACCAATAGAACTCTGGCACAGAAAGACCATGATTTTAGAAAGCGGCGAAAAGTTCCCATTTCCTTACAGAGCTTACTAATCCTGCACTTTGCGCTTTATACATAAGTAATGAGTCAGGGCACTGTACCGCAAATATCGCAGTCGTAGCTTGGACGAGGTGTTGGGGCAAGATCACGTGACCAACATTTTGCGCCGAGCGCTGGAGCAGGGAAAATCGCCCATGCGTGTTTGCTGACAGGTCCGCGCGGCGTGGAGCAAAGACCAGCGTAGCGCGCATTTTTGGCGCATGAGATCAATCCAGTTGCCATACACGAGAGCCTCGCACCTGGATATCATTGAGATTGATGCCGCCAGCAACAACGGTGTCGACGATATTCGGGCGCTGCGAAAAAGCGCAGAGTCGCGCCGGTTTCGCGCCGATCACATCATCGACGAGTCCATGCTGTCAAACCTGCCTTCAACGCACTATTAAAACGCTGGAGGGAGCCGCTCAGCACACGTAGTATTCCATCCTGCGACCACCGACGCCGACAAGCTGCCTGCCACCATTCTCAGCCGCGTCCAGCAATTTTTCTTTTCACCCCATCTCAGTTGACGTCATGGCGCGCCAGCTGATACTATCGCCGAAGGGCTTTGCCATCGCGGGCGGACGCTCGCATCGGCTAATCGCTGAGGCGCTCGCACGGTGGGTTCGCGACAGCATCAGTATGCTCGATCAATTATCAATTTTGGCCACGCCCGACCAGCCACTGACCGTCGCCATGGTTTACTGAATACTTGAAACTTAGCGACGCAGCCACGCTGGAAGCTGGCTTGATATATCAATCAGAGGACAGCGCTGATATCCTAGCATCTGCAAGGTTGGAACAAAGTGGCATCAGTCCAACTGTGCCACATCAATTATTGTCAATCGCTCGCGCCAGACTGCGCACAAACCCGAGCTTGTTGGAAGCTCATCCAGCAGCTCATCGAGGTTGATCGCCACCCACACCCCGACCTGAAATTATTGACTATTTTCATGCAACATCACGCTCAACCAGTCGCGCCAAAAGAAAACGGTTGCTCAAGCTGCCACCGCAACGCCAACCGTCATCTCGACGCATCGGTCGAAGCCAGCTTCATTGAGTGGAAAATCTCAAAAGCCAAAGCGCAAACCAGCCCAATCAACTATCGCCTACCACGTAAATCTGATACTGCCATAGAGCTAGATTGGCAAGGTAATCGAGCAGGCTAAGGAAAATCAGTTGGCTTGTCGTCAGTACTCCAAAAAGTCAATGGGCGTTTGACGGAGATAAATTGACCATTTTTGCCGGCAGCGCATTTTTACAAGAAAAAGCTGGATGATGCCAAAAATCGGCCACTACTGGCGGCAAACTCATCACCGCAGAGGCGGGGAATTGAGCTGAAGTTGATATAATCGGAGAGAAGAAACCACCTGAAGATGAAAAATTGGCGAAATCGCTGCTATGATGGGTGGTGGCGAAGAAGTGAAGTTGGAGGAATTATAAGTGAGTGAAGCAAGTCAACATACATCATCTGGCAAATTACCCCGCAAAATTTAGACGCCGAAAAGAGCTGGGTGGCAATATTGATCGACGAAGAAGTCTTGGCAGATGCGACTGAGCACGTGCATCCTGCTGATTTTTCATGATAAAAATCATGGACTGATTTTTGCGGGCATGATGCGGCTGTTTGAAAAGCACCAAGCCAGTTGACCTGTTTGACCCTTGACTGATGAGCTCAAACGTCAGATGAATGACTCACTCAGCGGCTCAGCGTATCGACGGAGCTCACCAACTACGTGCCGACCGCTGCGCACGCTGAAGCCTACTGCTGAGATGGTGGCGCAAAAAGCCGTACGACGCCGACTCATCAAAGCCAGTGCCGACATCACTGGAGCTTAGCTATGACGAATCGACAACCACCCAGAAGCTATTGGAAGGCCGAGCTGAACTATTTAGCGTTTCCGGTAATCACTCAAGCAAAGGACTGATTAGCCTGAAAATATTCTGACTGACAGCTTTGACCGAATCGAAGAGCTACATCGTAACAAAGACACACTCCGTGACATTTCGCACTGGTTACCGCGACCTCGACAACATGACCGCCGGACTGCAGCGTTCGACTGATCAGTCCTGGCGGCTCGCCCAGCCAGTGGTGGGTAAGACTACACTGGTGACCAACTTGGCGTACAACGTGGCGACAATGGTGAGAAAAAGCCGGTGCTGTTTTTCAGCTTGGAGATGAGCAAAGAGCGGTGGTTGACCGCATGCTCGCAGACGCCTCAGGTGTTGACAGTTGGAATATTCGCACCGGAAACTTGAGCGATAATGATTTTGCCAAAATTATCTGAAGCCATGGGCGAGATGGCGGAGGCGCCGATTTACATCGATGATACGCCGGGCCTCAGCATTTTGAGATGCGCACCGCTCGCCGCGCTTTGCATGAGGCGAAATTGGCCTAATCATCGTCGACTACTTGCAGCTGATGCAGGCCACTAACAATGCACAACGGAACCGCGTCAGGAAGTGTCGAAATTTCCCGCGGCCTGAAAGTTGATCGCTCGTGAGCTTAACGTGCCGCTGATCGCCCTGAGCCAGCTGAGCCGTTCGGTCGAGTCCCACGCCACCAATTCCACAGCTAGCCGACCTGCGTGAGTCCGGATCCATCGAGCAGACGCCGACATCGTCAGCTTGTTACCGCCCAGGGTTACTACGAACCAGACCAATCCAGAGGGTCCAAAAATATCACCGACCTCATCATCGCCAAAGCACCGTAACGGTCCGGTCGGCAAAAGTCAGTTATGCTTTCCACCAGAACGCCTGCCGTTTCTGCGAGCCTCGACAGACGACACGATTAACAAACCATGCTATAATAAAACCGCAGTGAGAAAACTCTGTCTCATCTGTTCCTTTACCGTTGGCGCTATCTTTGGGGCTGCAGTGCTTTTGATATTGATATTTTCTGCGGTCATCAGTGTGGCGTTGGCGTTGTTGTACGCGCCGGGTGGCGATAGCCAGTCGGGGATCAGCATGGTCGCACGAACCAACTTTAGCTCATGGAAGGCAATTGGTCCATCGTCAATTTACCACTTCACACGCCGTTCAAGCGGCACTATCTTTTGCTATTTGGCGTCCAGTACACTCGCAAATCAAGCTACCAGCCGTCACGCTGATGTGTTTGGCAGCCCTGGCGCTCTTTTCCTCCTCGAGGCACTGGTTTAAACCAGAGCATCGCCGTATTGTCTCTTTCTCATCGCCAGTCGCGCTGGTCGAGTTTTATCTACCCTGGCGCATAAGCTTCACCTGGCATCATCTCTACATCACCACGGCGTCGATTGATTTTGCTGTTCGCCAGCCTCATCGTCAAAAGCCAAATTCGCCCAACTCTGGAAAATCCTCTCCCGCCCGCCGTCATGGCTGCCAGCTTATACGCGCCATTTTCTGGTACCTCAACCTTGGCCTCATGTCGGTGGCATTATTACACGCTACGCACGCTACATCATCGTTTCACGAAAGGTATCGCGCCAGCTGGACGCCAGCATTCATCGTAGCTTTCGCTGGTAGCGCGCCGCTGGTGCATGTTCTGCCTGAAAAATCACGGCTATCTTGCTGGACGTGTCAGGCTGGTCGTCACTCAGCTTTGATGTATGTGGCAGACCTCAAAATCATCGTTCAGAACCTCCTCTCTGGCAGTGCCATGCATCTCCAACGGGCAGGTGCTGCCAGCTATCGACGTCAGCACCATGTGCTGAGTGCTCCTCGGCATGATCATCACTTTCACGCAACTGGCACACCGCTCGGTCTTATGTAATTCAACATTTGGCTATTTTGTCATTGCCGCTTCTACTAGCCCTGGCGCCGCAAGTCAGCATGATCATCTCTGTGCCAATGTTTATCTTGCTGGCTACTGGCGTGAGACGGCTGCTGGCACGAGGTGGTACCGTGTTCCCAAAGAACCCATATGCGCGTGTACTGGAGCATCCGTGGTGATGCTCATCTTGGTCGGCGTCGCGGCCCTGAGTGGTGTCGTAATCGTGATACGTCCACAGTTACCACGACCTGCCTGACGCCGTGCTGCGAGCATTTCCAAAAGATTTGAGCCTTGTGCGTGACACACTACTGCGCGACGCTTACGCAAACGAAAATATATATTCGTGGTGGCAGCTGCTGAAAGCTTTCGCTGTACGACGCTTTGTCCAGCCACATGAATAAGCATAATAGGGCAATATCCATCAGCGACGGCCGCGCCAGCAGAGGGCACTCAAAGAAAGATGTGGTCATGCCGCGCGCTCGCCAGGAATATCACTGGCATCCCCGGAACTATCACACGCGTCGTACCAGTGAGTTGGGCTGAGGCGGCGGGCGACCGGTTTTATGTCTACAAACTGCGAATAATGCGGTATAATAGGTGAGGTTAATTGAAGGAGGAACAACATGGCTGGCGCAGTCGGGTAAAAATGCTGCAACGGCTGCGTAAAAGCACAAAAAGCAGCTCGGTAAAGAAATCATTGAAGTAGAAGGCTGGTGATGGCGCGGTCGTGGTTTCAGATCGCACTGCTGGTGAATTGAAAATCGAAATGGAGTCAAAGATCAGTCCTGACGCCGCGGTGTGGACAACATCGAACGGCTTGAACACTGGATTCAGTGCGTTGCGCGATGGTCTAGCAAAGGCGCAAGAAGTTGCTGCTGGGCACAATGAAGCCATTGATGGGCGGCTTGGGCAATCTGGGCATCTAATCCTACCAATGAGTGCTCATATTTTACCAAAAGCGCTGACGACATTGATTGATGAGTTTGTTACTCTGCCGGGGAGTTGGTCCGCGAACTGCCGAACGCTACGCTTATGCTGTTTTGCGGCGTGAAGCAGGACAGTCCAAAAGATTGGCTCAGGCGTTGGGCGAGTTACGCAACGCGTCAAAACGTGTCCGGTGACGTTTTGCGTTGATTGACGAAGTGACGATCTCTGTCGCCACTTTACACCGACAGTCGCCGCAATCGCCAGCTCGTCTGCGTCGTCGAAGAACCGTTAGATATCATGGCGCTGGAACGCACTGGCGGCCCGGTTTGATGGTACCACCACGTTTTGGGTGGAGCAATTTCACCAATCGACGGCATTGGACCAGAAACGGCTGCATATCCTGGGCTGATTGAGCGCATCCACGACAGCGTCCACCGAAATCGTCGTGCCACCACCGCCTCGGTCGAGGGCGAATCCACTGCGCTGTTTCTGCAACGATACATCGAAGCTGGCTGACGCTTTGACGGTGACGGTTTCGCGACTGGCTCGCGGCATCCCTGTAAGTCGACCTGAGAATATTCGCTGACGAGATCACGCTGTGCGTACCATGCATGAGGCCGACACGTGTGTGTAGTGTTAGCATAAAGCGTTGTCTATACTAATCATATGGAAAAGCCTCGAATTTCTCGGGATAAACTCATCAATCCTCTAAATTCAGAGCGTTCACTCGGTGGGTCCTACAAACACCATTTGGCATTGGCACTCGTCGTAGGCCTGGCGGTTGTTGCGATGTCTTCATCATCGCCATGTGATTCAGTCCAATCGGGCGGCGGTTCGCTTCATTTTCGCGCAGCACCAAAAAGCCAGAGAAGTTTTACTCGTCACTCGACGGCGGTCTGGGAAGTAGCTGACGCAAATGCCGTCAAAGCTCCAGTTACTGGCGTAATTGTCGAAAATCGCTGGCGCGCGATAGCCACAGTCTGGACTATCAAAAGCTGGCATCGTCTATGAAGCCGTGGCTGAAAGGCGGGAGTACTCGTTTCTTCGCGTTGTACCGAACGAGCCGGCCAGAATTGGTCAGTGCGCAGCTTTAACGGTTGTACGATCTGCGCTGGTCAACGCGTACAAAACACCTCAATTTTCGCATGTGTTGGCGGTAGCGCCAACGCCCTCAACGCAGTTCATGGCAAAATATCACGATATCGACGGGATTCAGCAATGGCAACTCGCTGGCGGACGGTGATCGACGCGCCGCACAGTGCCTACGCCTCGGTGAGATTGACCAAACCAACTCTGCCAAAGGTCACACAACGAATCAGTATTCACTGGGTTCAAGCGTGCCGATGGCAAAGCCTGCCGAAAACGCCAAAGTCGCGACTCAAATTGCCATCAATTTCGGTAGTCCGCTATTTAACACCAATTACACACCTACAGCAGGAGTTCTAACGCCTGCGCTCGCACGCTGGCAGGGCAGCACACAATGACGCCGAGGCTGCGGGCGGTGCGCCAAACGGCATCGTAGCGCTGGAAGTGAACGTTGAGCATCACTTGAGCAGTCGCAGAAGGCTATGAGGGACGTCATCAGCTGCTGCCCGGCACTGGCAAAGCGTATATTTTCAAAACATGGCGTCGTGGCTCAAAGCCGCGTGAGACGCAGTGACAACGAAAGCGCCGAGTGGAGGTGGTCTGACGCCGCTGGCAAAGACATCGCGCTGAACCGCGGCCAGACGATCGGATCGCCGCCTTTACACCAGGGCGAGGAAGCATTGCATGGCGGTGGCCCGTCGCCGATCGATTCGCGACTACAATCGTGTACATGCGTCCGGTTGCAGTATTATTATTGCTGGTACCTGTCGGTATCGCTGCTGCTTTTACGACCGTCACTCATCTGCGCAACCCTGACTTGGCTTGCGCGTCGAGGTCAACTGGTATATCATCATCCTGCTCGGCGCAGCCGGGGTGTCATTAGCACGGTAGCCATCACCGTTCATCAGCAAACCAATGCGCGGCGTGCTATCACGCTGCAGCTTACACAAAACAGGGGAGCTGACTGCCAGCCAACCAGAGATCAGCTCGCCAACACACGCACGCACTGGTTTCTGGACCGTGGTAGCGGGGCCATCTATACCAACGGTGCGCCCGCAAACCGACTGCCCACTTCGTCCAACTTGACGCCATCATTCGAGTCGTTTAATCACACGCCCTGCGGCATCGTCGTGTTGGACCACCAAAAACATTATCTTTGCCAATGAAACTGCGCCTGTCGTTTCCAACATGGACGGCGTGCTGACTTTGGGGCTAGACTTTTATTGATGAAATCTCCATCAACAGTGGATCCAGAAGTTGCAAAGACAACATCACCGCTCACGCACAGTGGACATCGCGTACCAGCTCAATCCAAAAACCTCTGCGCACAGAGTTCTCATGACGTCAGTGCTTCCTACGAGAGCACTGGCGAAAGCAGTCATTATCCTCTTTGATCGCTCAGTCAAATACTTACCCGAGGAAGAAGAGGGATCTCAACTCATCGCCTTTTGCAGCGACGAACTCCGTGGACCCATTACCGTCATTCGCGGCTACTTGGACATCTTGGAGCAAGAACTCGACCGCCTGCGGGATGATGAGCCACATGGTGTTCAATCGTCTAACCGTTTCCGCTTCAGCCGTTTGTCCAGCTATATCAATAACATTCTCAACGCTTTCAAAGGTTGATCGGCACCAGCTGTACTGTGCATCTACGCGAGGACACGTTGGAAAGCCATTACGCTACCATCGCTGACGACATGCAGCGGCTGCGCCTCAGCTCCGGCACCGTATGCTGAATGTATCTATCCTAGCAACTTGCCAGACCGTGGCAATGACCGACCGCGGCGGCATCGAAGTGATTTCCAACCTCATCGACCGATGCTAATCAAATGCAGCTTCGAAGGCGCGTTGTCCAAGTTTCCGCCGTGCAAAAGGCGAGATTTGTGGAAAGTTTCCGTCTCGGGCAACGGCGATCGGCATGCCAGCTGGCGTGGAGTCAAAACACCTCTTTCGCATAATTGCCGCTCACGCGATCACGCGAGACGGTGGCCGGCTTTACTGGCATCGGCTTCCTATATACATCCTGTGAGAAGCCTTTGTCGAATCTCACGGCAGCAGCATCTCCGCACGCAGCCAGGAGGAACCAGGGCTCAATCTTTCACCATCCCCGTCTACGCCTCGGTGAAGAAAATTGATGAAAGACGACCAACTAAACAATCGGCTCATTCGCGCACCTGACGGCGGGTGGATAAAATCACGAAAATGTATGAGGGAGTAATCATGGCGATCAAGACGTATGCATCGAACGACGTGAATTTATCGGCGGAAATGTACGTGCGCAGCCTGGAGCGCGATGCGGCTACACCCGTCACCTGGATGGTGGACGGTGACGTGACGGTTTGGTGGCAGCCTTGTAACCAGTCGTACGACTTGATCGTTTTGGACTTGATGTTGCCAGAACAGCGTGGCGATCGAGATCGCCGACGCCCTCAAGAAACGGCGAAAACCGACTTGGTGCCTAACCGTGCAGATTCTCATCATGACCAATTTTGAGCAAGACGGCGGTCAGGTCGCGTAGCTACCACAAGTCGACGGCTGTCTGATCAAACGCCGAACACTACCTCAGAAGTGTTGGGCGGTCGACGGCAATGGGCTGACGTAAAATAAAACAACCCATCCATCTTTATCGACCCTAGGTGAAATCGTCGAAACAGACCGGGCAACTCGAGTCTCAGGTAGTGAACATCGCTGAATCGAACTGGAACGATAACCTCATAGAGCTCCAGAGAATATGCGTGTACATGGCCGTTTATACCTGGTGATCTGTCAGATGAGCGCTAGAGCTATTACTTCGCGCATACTTTATAATTGTTGTGAATATGACAGCGACAGCTTACCCGTGTTACATCACGAGAAATATCCGACAAAAGCAGTGAGACTATTTTTGCATGGAACGGTATGCCTTCCACCTGCAGACGACGTGGCTATGATGCATCGTTGCTTATTAGCTTAATAACTCTTCTTGTACCATTTCATGAGCGTGAATTGTTCAGGAGAAAGATTCTCTGGGTAAATCAGTACAGATGCCATAGATAAAGACCCACTAATGCCTCGCTTACTATCCGCTTGCAAAAGGACGCGTTCGATGGTGCATAAATGTGGCGCTGAACTTTCAGTGTCTTGTGTTTTATAACAAAGGCTTCGTGCACCAAGAGTGTGGAGTGAGCATTGCCAGCCCTTTCCAAAGTGTTGCGCAGCCATCTGATATATATTGGGGACTTATCTCTCGACGAGCCTGAGAGCGCATATACAAGCATCTACGGTTTGGTACATTTACGCGAAGCGATGGATAGCGCTTGCCCGCACTATCGTCAGGCAGATATAGCCCAAACGCCATACTACACGTGTCGTCATACTGGAAAAGGTGTAGAGACTATTCTCTAACGGTCTGTTGCATACGAAGCGTTACATTAGTCGCTGCCATTGCCGGAACCTGATTTGTTTCATGAGCTTGAACCTCTTGGGTCGTCTGCCTGGGAGAAGCTCAAAGAGCATAAAGAACATGCTGCGTGCACATCGTCTTGAAGGAGATGTGACGCAAGGCCCAGATAATCCCTGATTTGTTTAATGAAGTCGAGTGAGGCCATCCTTCCATTGAGGAGAGATTGGCCGAGCTGTAGACACGAAGAGTGGTAGTGGTGTGTCGAGTCGTCAATTATGACTTCTTGTAATGTTTTGCTGACCTGAGTCATCGATAACGTCCCTAGATCGCTAGCCTTATAGTACAATATTGAATGACAAAACAAAAAGACTCCAAGAGCCTCTTGATTCTATAATGGTGAGCCTCACGAAGTCGGGCGGTTGCCAGGATGAGGCAGTGTCCTAACCGCTGAGATCGATGAGGCCAACACTAAGCATCATACCATGACGCAGCCGCTGTCTATACCACGCGCCAGCCAACAGAGACGCGCTTGCGTTTTACCACCGTTTGACGCTATACTTAATATCATGAAAGAATCGGAGGGTGGGGGCAGTCTGACAGGAACATTTTCCAAATTTTTGGCTGCGCCGTCTCAGTAAAAGCTTCGCTACTAGATCAATCTCTTCATTCTCCTCACTATACGCATCAGCCTCGTTTTTGCCTGGCAATTATCGCTTTACTGATTAGCGATTCCGGTGACTGACTTGCCGCCACCATCAGCGTATGTGTCTGCAGTTTTGGGCGCTGGTCTCTGTGTTTGGACGCCCAAAACAACGCGCCTACCTGGCATGCGCCACCTATGCGTCGCTCATCATCACCATCGCCGCACTCATCGTACAGTGGTGGCATCTATTCTCCATTACCAGCCTGTGGCTCATGGTGACTATCTTTGCGGCACGTATTCGGGCTGTGGGCGACTGGCATCATCTTGCTGGTCGTGGCGACATCGCTATGATTCATTTCGAAACACCACTGACACTGGAACAGATAGACTATCAGCGCGCGCTTGGCGTCATGCCATCTGTCCTAAAGTATCGTCCTGTGGCGATACCAATCAGAAAGAAGCTTGATGATCGATTTACTGAACTGGAAAAATAAGCTAACCTCCGCGAGGGCATCGGATGTCGTCATCAATACCATCGACGACGGCGTGATGGCTATTTCCAATGACGGTATCGTTGAACTTATCAATCAGCCGCGCAACAGATGATCGGTTGGGACAGGCGACAACTTTGGGGTTGAGTTGGCGAGCGTCCTCAAACTGGTGCTCAAAGACGGATCCGACATCCCAGAGGGCAAACGTATCCCGTTGCTCAAGCACTGTCTTCAAAACCAACCCACCCACAACAGACAACCTATTTCTCAAAACCTCTTTCAGACAAACGACTACCGATCACCATCGTCGGTTCTCCAATCGGCCCACAAAAGGAGGGCGTCATCATCGTGTTCCGCGACATCTCAAAAGAACGCGCTGAGGGCGAAAGCAAGCCGAGTTCATTTCCACCGCCAGCCACGAAATGCGCACGCCCGTGGCTTCCATCGAGGGATATCTGGGCCTGGCGCTCAGCAACCGCCCAAATTGACGACAAAGCACGTGATTTCATCACTCAAGCACGCCTCAGCTCAACACCTGGGCCGATTGTTCCAAGACTTTGTTAGACATCAGTAGAGCTGAGGATGGGCGTCTCAAAGATGAGCCAAAGGGTATTCAACGTCGACTGATTTTGTGGCAGATATTTTTGAAGGCCTGGCGCACCAAGCCGCCGATCTGCTCTATTCTTTCCGACCACACGCGTTGGCCAAAGACTCATGATCAGCATTTGCAGCCCATTTATTACGCTTTTGTCGATCGACCATTTCCGAAAATCACCGCCAACCTCATAGAAAACGCCATCAAATACACCAAAGAGAAGGCGAGGTCGTGGTCGATGTCACTGGTGATTCGTCAAGGTGGTTGTCAGCGTGATGGGATTCTGGTCTGGGAATTCCCGCAGAAGACGTTCAGCATCTTTTCCAAAAAGTTTTTATCGGGTTGATAATTCAGCCACTCGTGATGAAATTGGCGGTACCGGTTGGGACTATATTTGTCCCGCCGACTGGCCGAAAAGTATGTCGGGCGATTTACGCGTCGAAAGCGAGTACGGCGAGGGAAGTACCTTCTTTTTGGAAATACCGCGAGTTTCTAAAAGAGGAAGCTGCTCACAAAGAAGCATCCCTACAGCCAGCATCAGTTCGTACCAGTCAACCACAGCAGCAAGCGGTAATTCCTGACGCAACGCCCGTCAGAACCTGCAAATCCTCAGCACAGCCGCCAGAGAACCCGCAGCCATACCGAACCTGCTCAGGTCACTGGAGTCACCTGTCAGCCCAACCCAGCCACAGCCACAGCCAATATCAACCAGCCCAGAACACGCCACGCTGGCTGATATTGAACATCATGAGACCAGCCGCCGCGCGCCATCAGCATACCGCGGAGACAATAATTCATAAAAGCATAAGAATGATAGCAATTTTAATAATAATATCGTATAGTAGGTAGTAGATATGACAAAAATTTTACTCGTTGAAGATGACAAAAAGTTTACGCGAAATCTATGGCGTACGATTATTGCTGAAAGGATACGATCATCGTGTCCGCAGGCGACGGTGAAGAAGCGCTCGCTATGGCCATCAAAGAACGGCCAGCGCTCATTTTGGTGACGTGATGATGCCAGAAAATCTCCTGGCTGTTTGACATGCTAGATATTTTGCGGTCGCTACTGAGACAAAAGAGCATCAAAGTGATCATCATGACCGCTTTTGTCCTCAGAAGACCAACGAGCCCGTGGGTGAACAATTAGGCACTGACATCGTGAAATCCCAAGTCGGCATTGAAGACGTCGTGCGCACCGTCCCACGAAGTCTTTGAGCGATGTTCAGGGCTCACACCAGCACCACAACCGCAAACCAGCCGCCCAGCCAGCAGCACCGCAACAAGCGCCAGCCTGCTGCAATCACCACAAATGCCACCTGTCCGACCTGATGTCTCAGCGTTTATCACCACAGTGACTGCAAGCTGCAGCTGCGCAGCGCCAACCACACTGCCACAGCCAACTGCCTTTTCTCATCTTCGCGCCGCGTCCTGCCAACCTGGGCGAGCGTGTCATCCGCCTATGAAGCGCCAGTCTGACACCAACAGGGGATGTTGCCAAGCTCATGGAACCAAGAATTGAGGGTATTCGAACCTCAAAACCACAATCAACCCGACCTGACAAACAGCCCTCAGATAAAACAACACCAGCTCCGCAACCTGATAAAGCTCCAGAAGGGACCATTCCAACGCTTACGAGCTGTCCAGCTCTGAAGCTCCGACAGAGCCTACTCACATTCCGTGACAGACACCAGCGCCTCAAGCTCCACAGAACCTACAAGCATCACCGCTCCAGAGCAGCCAGCTCCCAACCATTCCAGCAGCACCGGTAATCAGTCCAGCTCCGCAAGCGCCAACAAACGCTGCGCCAACTCATACGCCACTCAGCTCAGTCCTGCATCCAGCTTCCGTCTCCAGCCGCCGCAAACCGCCACAGAACTCCTCCCGCCAGCACAACCACAAGCGTAAATGTCGAGACAATACCATACCGAATTATGAACCTGCCCAGCGCCTCGGCAAATTCGTGGCGCTGGCGCTGGTGTCGCGCCGCCAGGCTGACGAGCTGATAGAACGGGGCAAGGTCACCGTGAATGGCCAGCCCGCCAAGCTCGGCCAACGCGATCACCACCACCGACATCATTCGCCACGGCAGCAAACGACTCACCGCTCAAACCCACCAACTCATCCTCCTCCATAAACCTGTCGGCTACCTCTGTTCGCGTGCTCTCAGGCGGCGTACCGACTATTTACAATTAATACCGAAAGACCTCCATCACCTCAAGCCGTCGGTCGCCCTCGACAAAAGACAGCTCTGGGCTCATCCTCCCTACACTGACAAGACGACTTTGCTCACCAAGCGCTATCCGTCGCTTGACTGCGTCATCCGTCGCGGACTGACTACGCGCGCGCAGCTCCGACGGCCCAGTCGTGACGCTTTGAGCGCAGCACGATGGCGCGACACTCGGACGTTCAGACGACGCGAGCCAGCACGCGCCAAATGCGCTGAGCCGCCCTCAGCTGCACCTCCGCCGGACGGGCTTCGGTAGCTACATCTCGGTGACATCAAACGCGAATTTCAGGAAAGTAAATTGACACCAAGTCAATGATTGGTATATCGTATAGATATTGAGGACATACCATGCGAGAAGGTAATAGATTTTCAATCCAGAAACTAATGTCGAGTCATTGCAGAGTAGGTCGTGCTCGGCACATGTAGCCAGCGCTGCGAGCTGCACTGCGCGAGGCTGCGGTGCGCCAATATGCGAAACAGCACCAACGGCAACTACAGAAGGATCTACAATCAGCCCGGAGCTAGCCTCAACCAACCAGCCCAATATCGATTGGCAAACTGTTGACCAGAACTGTCTTGATGAACCTGACTTTGCAAGCGTGCAATATCATCCGTAGAGAAAGGTTGTGATGGTACCCGCCTACTATACAAAATATTATAATTACTACGGGCAGGTGGCATAACAGCGGTCCTAACAGCCCTGAGTGTACCCGCTTCACAAACGCACCAGAAAGTAGCCCAACACCAGTTGCTATAGTAACACCCACCCCAGCAGGCAAAGGCGCTAACCCCATTTTCGCATACCGCTTATCCTCGCCAAATCCCGCGCCTCTGGTGCACATAGGCGTAATTATGTCTCAGTAAATTACCCACCGTCGCCATCATCGGCCAAGCTAACGTTGGCAAAGTTCATTGTTCAACCGTTTGACGCGCGCCCGCACCGCCATCGTCGCCCGCGAAGCCGGCACTACCCGCGACAACGTCGTCGGCAAAAGTTTCGCATAAGCGCCGCGCCTCATCTCCCGACGAGGCTGTGACTGACGCGAGCACAACCGCCGAATTCTGGCTCATCGACACCGCCGGCCTCAAACCCGCCGAAGATGAATTTGAAGCCACCATCCAAGACCAAATCGCCGACGCCTCTGCCGCTGCCGATGTGCATCCTCGTCATGGTCGATTCCACCGTCATCCATCAGACGCCGACCGCCAACTCGCAAAAAGCCTTAAAAAGCGGCAAGCCCGTCCTGCTCATCGCCAATATTAAAGCCGACCTCAAAGGCTCACTTCACACCGACGAATTCAAGCGTCTCGGCATTCAAAACCATCATCAAAACCTCTGCCGAGCACAACATTGGCATCTCTGAACTACTTTGACAACATCGCCGATCTCATTCCGCCAGCCACTCAAAACCGAAGCGACGACATCATCCGCGTCGCCTTGATCGGCCGGCCAAACGTCGGCAAAAAGCAACCTGTTCAACACCCTGGCAGGCAAGCGGCAAGCCATCGTCGCCAACGTCGCTGGCACCACCCGCGACGTCAACCGCGTCCAAGTCCGCTACCACGGCCAGACCATCGAGCTACTGGACACCGCCGGCATCCGCCGCCAGGGCAAGCAAGAAACCGGCATCGAAAAGTTCTCGGTCCTGCGCACCATGCAGGCCATCAGCGAAAAGCCGACATCTGCCTCTCTTGATGGACGTCAACGAATTGAAACGTCGGGCTGGACCAACGACTGGCGGGCATCATCGACGAGGCGGGCAAGGGGCTGGTGCTCGTGGTCAGCAAATGGGACTCCGTCGAAGGTAAAGACGCCTACACTGCGACGAGCTAGCAGCCCAGCAAATTAGCTATCATTTTCAAATTCACACCCTATGCCACTGATCTTTACCTCATCGGTCACCGGCCAAAACGTCACCAATTGTCTCGACCTCGCCCTCGACATCCATACACGTCGCCGCCAAGAGTGCAAAACCCGCATCCTCAACGATCCTCCTGCAAAAAGCCGTCGCCGCTCATCCGCCAGCCGGCCTGAAAGAAACTCACACCCAAAAGCTCCCGCTACATCGTCCAGACCGACATCGCACGCGTGGTTTCGTCATCTACGGCAGCAACCTCAAATTTGTCCACTGGAGCTACAAACGCGTTACTTGGAGCGAGACTTTAGCGCAAGCTTTCAATTTCGCTGGGGACGCCCATTAAACTATCCTTTCCGTGACGAAAAAGCAGCTGAAAAGCCAACCGCGAACGCGTCGCCGCGCCTGGCTCCCGTCACCAAAGCCCTACAAAGCAGGCCAAAAATGCCGAAAAGGGCATGTAGCCTTTGATGATGCAAGCTCGAGCTTTGAGCATCTCTGATTGACTATTTTATGGTCAATACAGTATTTATAATATGAGCTGTTGTGAGCAATACTCCAGACATATACTGCAAAACCGATCAAACCTCTAACAACTCAGGCAGCCTCTGATGCCATTGCAGACCCCGATACAAGCTACCTTTGATACGATAGACCCTAAGCATACTACCTCGTCACTTTAAATGTTCTCGCATCAAAGGCAGTACATGAATCACGCTCGGCACTGCGTATCGGCGCAGTCGATGACATCCATCACCGCAATATGAGCGACACAGCGACGAGCGGAGACGAAGAAAGTAGGAGTGAACGTCGATCATCTGCATAGGAGACACTGCAGTAACCACCAACCGCTACTTGACGCGTGCCGGTATGTCCTCGCATCTTTGACATGTCTGAAAGCTACTGGCTGCACAAGAGTAAACCGTGTCGTCACTAGCAGAACCATGGTGGTGACGCATGTACAAACTCAGCGAAGCTATCATTTGGCGCTGGATGTTAGATACCAGGAGGAGCAGATGAAACAGCAGTAGAACTAGCTGAGCGAAAAAACGTGTCAGAGAGCTATCAGAGCAGTTGGCAAAGGTTGCGCTCGTGGACTACGGACCATTTCCTGAACTACAGACGAAGGTTTTACTCATCACCTGCTATGCCGTGAAACCAGTAAAGAGCCAGAGCGGTGATTTTTACCTAACCGTCACCGCCGACAGCCCAGACACCGCACGGACAGCTAATCATCCACCATACATGAGAATTTGCGCTTGCAAAATATCACGCGTAATTCCATCTGCTCGCTCACCGATCAAACTGATTTTCGCTGCCTCGTCTGAATGCGTGCATGAGCGAATCTCAATCTGATACTGCGTCGCCTCAATGTGCCGCCGCTCACCACGGTCGTTCACAAAACAACCTTTCAGCCGCCTGAGACCATATCCGCAAAACAGCTCTGCCACAGCTTTTCAAACACCGCTTCACTAACGCAGCGGCCGATAAATCAACCACGCTATAGAGTTGGATTGTCCGGCACCGCGCAGCTCGCCATCATACTGGTCGAAAAACGCCAGCAGCCCCGACGGCGTGGTGATTTTTACCGAGGTCAAACTGGCCGTGCGGGCGCCTGAGCACCTGGCGTAGGGCAGGGCGCGGCGCTTGGCCTCGTATTCAGCTCGTTCATTATCCTTCGCAGATCCTCCTTGGTCACCAAAATCACGTCTCGCGGCTTGTCGGCTCAATTTCATGCGCCGCTCGACACCGTGTAAAGAATCTCGTGCGCGTCGTCATCATAAAAACTCTGCATCAGCTCGTACTTGGCAAACATCTTGGCGCTGATCAATCAGCTCCACCAAATTCATCGTCCGCGCCACCCCGTCGCCTCGATAAACACCGGCGCGGGGAATGGCAGCTAAAAGTCCATCAGCATCTTGGTCAGCGCATCCTCCGAGCCGCAACAAACACAGTCGCCAGCCAGGGTCGTCACCATGTCCCGCCAAGCCCCTCCAGCCGGTAGCCATCGACATTTTCGTTGGCATATTCATTTTCAATCACTCGCGCGCCCGTAAAGTCACGTTGTGCGCAATAAGAATTCCAGTACGCTGGTCTTACCAGCGCCCAGCGAGCCATTCACCAGATACAGCGGCACTTTGTCAACAATCGTCCGCGCCTCATCAAACGCTGCATTGATACTAAATTCCAAATCATCATCGCGCTTCGCCATATCTCTATTATACGCCATCACGCCCGGGTGATATACTGAAGATATGAAAAGTCATTCTCGCCCTCAGTAATCCTGGTGATAAGTACATGCACACGCGGCATAACGCTGGCTTTTTGGTGGGTTGACCAGTTAGCGGCAGAGCAAAGTGCACAATTACTAGCAATAAGCCCGATTCTCTGCCGATATTGCTGAATTGAACATGCTCCGGAGAGCAAATTCACTCGTCAAAACCGACAACATACTACAACGAAGTTGTATCGCAGCGCGAGCGCTCATGGATTTTTATAAGGTAACGCTTGATGATCTGCTGATCATCCATGACGACTACAGCGCTGATTTTGGCAAAAATTCGCGTCCGCAAAGGGCGGCGAAAGTGCTGGCAATAACGGTTTGAAATCACTGCATCGACACGTTGGCGGTGAGTTTCTGGCATATTCGCATCGGCACCGACACTTGCTACGCCGGCAAATCGGTGATGTCGATTTTCGTCCTCAGCAAGTTCAACGCCGACGAACGCATCATTCTCCGCGATTGGACAATCCCCGGGTCGATCAAACTCACCAAAGCATTCCTCGACAGCAGCTATTGAGCACGTTGGTATCAAACTCTAATTGCAACAACGTTGCAAAAACGCTTATCGTTTTCGACGTTTGATTTTTGCTGCTGCTTCTCGCAGCCTGATGGATCGCGCCTCCAAAAACGCTACTGCAACCGCCAGAAACTCACAAACAACGGCCCCCAGGCCGCCCGTCGCCCATTCTGGTAGCTCAGATGAAACAACTTCGCGATCATCATCATGCCCAAGTGCCGTAATCGCCCAGTGCGCGCCATTTTTCCAAATACTTATATTTACCGAGTACGCCCGTCCGCAACAGATACACCGTCGATGACCGCACCCAAATAGCTCAGCCGCCAGCAGCAACGATCAACAGGACACTACTGGTGATAGCAAACGCACCGATGACGCCATCGAAAACTAAAGCCAGCATCCAGCACCTCAAGAGATACAGCAAACTTGCAAATGCCGCTCAACCAGTCTTGATTTTGATGGCATTGAGCATCGTCCTCGTGGAAAAGAATGAGTCAAATAATTCTAGCCCGATGTGCAGCATAATTCCCAAAAATAGATGAAATCAAAATAAGCGACTGATGTGCTGACTCCACCGTGAAATACAAAATCGTCGCCACCGCCAACATCAAACAAACTTTGAAAGTTTCTCAAATCGTCCAGCCTAGCCAGCCACGGCTCAACATGACTGACCCAGTGGATACGCTTTGTTGTGTCGATGAAATAACTTAGGCCGATCATGATCAAAAACGCACCGCCAAACGCATCAATCATTGGTGACGCCTCGTGCAGAGATGTGACCATACTCAGTCGGGCTTATTGATCGCCAGGTCGACCACCTCAGTAAAACCGTGACCGCTCGCCACCATGACGATGAATATTGGCAAAGATAAACCGCACCACAAACACCGCCACAAAAATGCCGACCGTCAAAAAATACTTTTTGCCACGTCGAGCTCATACCAGCCAACACTTTGCTGTTAATCACCGCGTTAGTCAAGCTAAACGTCACTTCCAACACCACCAAAATAGCAAATAGCCAGAGGCCGCCAAGACCCAAGTGCATGAACGTCAAGCCGCCCAAAATCAGCGTCAACAGTGCTGAAAACCAAAAATTCAGAAATGGATGATGTGAATGCCAGAGATGTTTCATATTGCTTTAGTATAGCATATCTACATGCAGCAATCTTACGCTTACCTCAGATAGCGGGCATAAAGGCTATGCTCGCACAGTCCCGCATAGTCCTGCCATTTTTGACAATTCCAGCCTCCTGGTAGTACTCATGTGCACGCCAAGTGACAAGAAAACTTTCATCTCGTTCAATTTCAGCTAAGGAGCGGAAAAATCTCACTAAAGTAACATTTTGTCGGGGTATCGTTCATCGTCCGTCAGGAGACATTGCCCATTATTGCACAAGTGTGCATTTAAAAATGTGAAGCGCTTGGTGCAAATATAGCCGGGCTTCGAGCAGTGCAGGCGAAAATCGTGCATGGTTTCGAATCGGCTGCGCCTCATCCTAGTGAGGCCTCGAAACTTGTACATCACCCAAACTAGTGGCGTATCAAACGTCATATTATCAGACAGTTGCTGCTGGCTATGCCGTAAGTCGTCCAGCTCTATCCGCATCTGTTCGCCACGCTATTCTTCAATTTCGCCAACGCCAAACGGCGCTCCGCAGCAGCAATCTTTGCTGTCAAAGCCTTATACTCATCATACATATCAAGCAGCTTATCAACCGCCGCTCTCGCATTATTCGTACCTTCCATCATCCCAACTCCTTCATAATTACTGCGCGCGTAATCTCACGCGCCCGCTCGCCAATGACAACTAATTTTAATGACTCGTCAGTGGTACCGCGCGTGAGCTGTATTTGCTGCGGCGTTGCTTCGATGTGAAATATCTCGTCACCATCAGCAACCGCGCCTTTCATGCGCCGCAAAGCATATTTATCTCGTAAATTAGTCCCAGATCTTCTCAATCTTCTCAGCGCTGATAGCCAGGCCTCAGCTACATCAACCACACTATAATTTAAAGCATTCTCAGCCGCGTTTTCCGCAGGCTCGTGCAGTAGTAAATAATCCAAAATCTGCGACTTGTCACCAAGCTGGACCAGATCAAATTTGCCGTGATCCATCCTCACAACCTTCGTTAATCCCTTGTTGCAACAATGTTTCAATTAGCTGCTGGCGATCATTTTCAGCCAGCAAATCCAGCTTACTGATCAAAACCATATCTGCAGCCCGAGCTTCCGCTAGCAACATCTCTGCCAAAACCATTAACCCTAGCTTCAGCTCCATCCACAACATACAACGACTGTTTCAAATCATATTGCTCAAAGAGACATCACCAGCCAGCAATTTTTCCGACCACCCGCAGAGTATTAGCGACGCCAGTCGATTCAATGATCACTGGTGCTTTTCCGCTTATTGCAAAATTGTGCAAAATGTCAATCAGCTCTTCACCGCTACTGCAACAGATGCACTCGCCAGCAATTGTTGCTACCTCATCAACCCGTTGCGCCAGAGTGCAACTATCAATACTTCCGACGCAAACTCATTTCTCAATCACTCGCGACCAGCAAACTCAGGCTGCTGCACAAAAAATCGACCAGCGTGGTTTTGCCAGCGCCAGCGCGCCATTCACCAGATATAACGCAATCTTATCATTCATAATTAGCCTTTCTTGTATACATATACTGAGTTAATGATATCGTCGTCAGGATTATACTCGACCAGCAGCTGTACGCGCTGCAAACTATTCGGGTCAAACGCTGGGTATAGCAGCTTTTTCGCGCCATGCGCACCGCGCACTAATGATCCGCCCGCCAGGCCGGGCGCTGGCAAAAATATTATCAATAATTTGTTGTTTGGCTTCAGCTGAATCGCCTGCCAAGCCAGCTACATATACCACCTCATACGCATTGTCCAGCTAGAGCCACCGTCGCTCCGTCCGCCAACAAACGCTCGCCAACCGGCCAGTCAATCGCCCTGTGCTAGTTCGCGCGACTGTACCAAAGCAGCCGGCGCCACGTCTACCAAATCAACCATCGCACCCGTCTGACACCACAGACACCAAGCCGTCAGAGGCAGGGGACCGCTGCCGATCATCGCCGCGCGACTACTGTTACTCAACATCAAACCCAGAGCCACCCACATTAGGCCAATCTCACGTCGCACCAGCTCGCGATAATTGTCAATATAGCAAAACGTTTCCAGCTCCTGCTGCGGACGAGCTGAGCTGGTAATTCGCCGCGATAATACATTTCCATTTCTGATTCCGACGAGGGAACAACGGCGTTGCACCTCGCGGCACACTTCATCAGTGACCAATCTGGTAACGCTGTCGCCTGCACAGCTGCCGCCACCAAGCCAGAAAAACGCCGCATTGACGTCTGGTGATGGCGCAAACTCATCGCAAATTCATGACTGTTCTAATCGCTATATCCATAATGTTTCATGATGTCAGACCCTCTCATTGTGCAAATTTGTCGCAATAAAGTGATATAATTGCAACAATATGACAATGAGACGAACTGCTCAAACAGCACAACTTGCGTCTGACGAAACCCGCGCCAGCAAGTATTTGACGTACTGCGACAATCAGCCGTTCCGCTAACCATTGGTGACATTGCAAAGAAGTGCAAAAAAACGTTGACCGAGCCAGCGTCTACCGCACCCTTGTTACCTTTTGACCAACTGCACATCGTCGGTGCTGCGTTGCCATTGGCTGGAAAAACTACTATGAACTCGCTGAGCCGTTCATTCCGCATCATCACCATCTCTATTGCATCCGCTGTCAAAACGCCGAGCCATCCAGACTCCAGAACTTGAACAGACTTGTTGGCTATCTCAGTCGCAAACATCAGTTTACCGTTGTCAAACACCACTTTGAACTAGAAGGCATTTGTAAAAATTGTCAGAAAACATCAAACGAAATAAAAATAATTTCCCAACTAAAAAGCACCAGGTAAGGGTGGGCATCACCTGGTGCTTTGTTACCTTCAACCACCGAGCTTCCATGTCACTGGCAAAAGCGTCTGCGGTCAAAACTCCAAAAGACCGGCGCTGACGAATCGTCAATACAGTTAGTACTCACCATGAAACAGGGTCGCCTTAATCAAAAGGGCAGTTAAAAGGGGTTAGTATGCGCGTAACGTTTAACGCAAAAAGTGGAGGTAAAGATACTTAATGCCATTGCGCGCAACCTAACATATAGTTAGAATAGGGGGTATAAGGTGCATTTGGTTGAACTCGCTGATCAACCAATCGTGTATCATTATAGCAAAGATTTGACATAGTGTCAATACTTTTTTCGCAATAAAAAGTTATGGAAATCAATACAGTACTACCAGAGCATATTTTCACCAAGAGGTTGGTCAATATTGCCAAGCCGCCAAAAAGGTTATGTTTATGGGAAAAACTCCCAGATAGCCAGGCTCCTCGAGTCGCGATCGTCGGTACACGCAAACCAAGTAGCTATGGACGCGAGGTTGCCGAACGGCTAGCCACAGACCTGGCACAAGCCGGAGTGATTATCATCAGCGGGACTAGCGCTTGGCGTTGATAGTATCGCCCAGACCGCAGCCCTCAACGCTGGTGGCACAGTCATCGGTATCGTCACGTCAGAACTGCCGAGACATTGCGCCGCGTAGTAACCGAGGATTAGCAGAGGAACATCATCAACCAGGGCGGCGCAGTCTGTCAGAATGGATGCGCGGCGACGGCATGAAAAATACGCAAATGGAGTTTTCTGCAAAGAAACCGTCTGGTCAGCGGCTGGCAGACGCTATCGTTATCACCGAAGCAGCTGAGCGTAGCGGCACGCTCAATACCGCAGCACTACGCCCTCGAGCAGGGGCGTGACGTATTTGTTGTCCCTGGCAATATCACCAGCCCATTATCCGCAGGGTGCAACAACCTGCTACTTCAAGGTGCCAATCCAGCTCTTTCAGCCAAAGACATTCTGAATGCCATCGCTCCAACTTGGAAATCCGCCCAGCCCACCCAATGCGCATTGCCCGATTGGTTCTACACCAGACGAAAGTGCCATCGCCAAGCTCATCAAAACATGGCATGCGCAACGGCGATGAGCTACAAAAACAGTCCGGGCTATCAGCGGCTGATTTTGCCACAGCGCTGACCATGCTGGAAATCAATGGCGTGATCAAGCCACTCGGGGCAAACAACTGGACACTACGATAGCGCCTATGCTTGAATATATTTCACCATAGTGTTATGATATTGTCAATGAATGCAGAACATCAACCACAGTCACACCTCACCGAAACCCCAGAAGAGCAGCCTATCTCAGACGACGTACTCACGCTACCCAACGTTACCACAGTGGTAGGAGCATACTCAGTCTATACGGTATCCGAAACGCCGACTCTCATCAAAGGGTATCGTAGCGTTGGTCGCTGGTGAATTGTCAGACAAAGCTGATGGTTCACTAGCAAATGCCCTCGACCAACGGTCCAAACTGGGTATTAAGCTGGACCCCATCAGAGACAAGATTGTCGCGGCAGCAGCATTACTAAAACTATCGCAAGAAGGTTCTGCATCAAAAGCCATGGTGGCGACAATCGCTGGTTTAGAATCAACAAAAGCCATTGCCACCGCTGTTGCCGAGTATAAAGCACGATCAGCTCCCCGATGAGAGCGAACCCCTTCGTCCAACCCAAGCAGGACGCATCAGTAGCGCACTCGTCGCGACAACCACAACACTACTCATCATCGGTAGTTCAGCAGAGTCTTTTGGGCTATCAGAAAACCGCCAAAACACTGAAGGGACTAGGTAAACTGGGCTTTGCAGCCTATGTTCCGGCAGCAGCAGTGGCAGCTGGACAATACGTTAAGCGCGCCCGAGACCTGATGAACAGTGACCAGAAACAATAGCGTTCTCAAATGGTCGTTGTTGATGGGTCGCTCAATATGGTATAATATAAGTTATGAAAAATCTCGTCATCGTCGAGTCACCAGCCAAAAGCGAAAACCATTGAAAATATTTGGGCAAGGATTTTCACGTTCTATCAAGCGTGGGACATATCCGCTCAATCGTCAAAAACCAAGGACGGCACGCCGCCGATTGATGTGGCGAATGATTTTTTGCTGTCTACGAAGTCGATCCCTGAGAAAAAGAAAGTCATCACCGAGCTGAAAGAAAAACGTCAAGGCCGTCGGCAAAGACAATGTCTGGCTGGCCACCGATGAAGACCGCGAAGGGGAGGCTATTGCTTGGCATCTCTGTAAAAGTGTTAGATTTACCGATTGAGACGACCAAGCGTATCGTTTTTCACGAGATTACCAAAGACGCTATCACCAATGCCATCAAAAACCCACGGACTGTTGATATGAATCTGGTGCAAGCTCAGCAGGCACGGCAAATCCTCGACCGATTGGTTGGCTTTGAGCTCAGCCCGGTAGTCTGGCAAAAGTGCTGGCGGTAAGTCAGCTGCCGCGTTCAGAGCCCGGCAGTACGGCTGCTGGTCGAACGCGAACGAGAAATTATGAAAGTTCGAGGGCAGTTCTCAGTTCAAGGTGACCGCCATATTTATCCACGACAATCAAGAATTCAAAGCCGAGCTCAACCAGAAATTTGATTCTGAAGAGGCCGCGCATGAATTCCCTAACTAACCTCAAGCCAGCCACATTCACTGTCAGCGATATCTCCAAGACGCCCTGGCACCCGCAATCCAGCCGCGCCGTTTACGACCTCGACTCTGCAGCAGGAGGCCAACGCTAAGCTGGCTTTAGTTCCAAAAGCCACCATGGCTTCAGCCCAGCGGCTCTACCAAGACGGTAAGATCACTACATGCGTACCGACTCGGTCAATTTGAGCGGGCAGGCCATCGCCAGCGCGACCGATTTTATCAAGCGGCTGTACGGCCCAGATTACTCCACCGTCCGCAAATTCAAAACCAAATCCGCCTCAGCCCAGGAAGCCCACGAGGCCATCCGCCCGACCGACATCACCCGCGAAACCGTCACCTCAAACGAGTACGACCAAAAACTCTACGACCTCATTCGCCGCCGCACCCTGGCATCACAAATGTCGGCAGCCAAATTAGAGAAGACAACGGTGACGATTGGCATCGAAAGGACGTCTACTTGTTTTTGAAGCCAAGGCGAAGTCATCACCTTTGACGGATTCTTGCGTGTCTATGGCGGCGGCAAAGACGAACTCTTGCCAAAAGCTCCACACCGGCGACACACTTGAAACGCATGACATCACCGCCCGCCAAACCTTCGCCCGACCGCCGAGCCCGCTACACCGAAGGCTCACTGGTCAAGAAACTCGAAGATCTCGGCATCGGCCGGCCAAGCACGTACGCTACCATCATCGACACCGTCCAAACCCGCGGCTACGTCGAAAAAGGCGACAGTGAAGGCCAGCCGCGCGACGTCATCGTCCTCGAGTTACAACGGCGAGGAGGTCAGCCGCGACATCGTTCAGGAAAAAGACCGGCTCCACCCGCGGCAAGCTCATCCCAACGCAGCGGGGAACTGATCGCCGACTTTTTGACCGACCATTTTACGCAAATCGTTGACTATGATTTTCACCGCCAATGTCGAAACTGAATTTGATAAAAATCGCCGCAGCTGATCTAGCCAAAAGCGCCATGCTGCATGGATTTTACACGCCGATTCACAAATTGATCGAACAGTCAGGCGGTATCGACCGTAGCAAAGTCGGTGCTAACCGCGAAGTCGGCATCGATCCAAAGTCCGGCAAGCCAATCTTGGCACGCTTCGGCCGCTTTGGCCCAATGTTGCAACTCGGCAGCACCACTGACGATGAGGACAAACCGCGCTTTTGCACCGCTGCCAAAGGGCGCGAAAATCGAAACAGTCACCCTGGAGCAAGCGCTAGAAATGTTCAAGTTGCCGCGCGTCGTCGGTCAAACCGAAGACGGACAAGACATCAAAGCCAACATCGGCCGCTTTGGCCCGTACATCAAGTCGGTAGCTCTTCGTCTCCATCAAGCCCGAAGATCCGCACACCATCACCCTGGAGAAAGCCCGCGAACTCTACGCCGCCAAACTCAGGCCGAAGCCGAGAAAATATCGCTGACTTTGGCGATGGCGTCAGAAAGTCCTCAACAGCCGCTTTGGCCCGTACATCACTGACGGCACTAAAAACGCCAAAAATCCCTAAAGACACCGATCCTAAGAGCTATCACCCACGAGCAAGCGTCTGGAGCTTCTCAAAGCCACGCCCGCGAAACCCGCTCGCCGTGGCCGCGCGTCAACCAAGTCAAAAGCTTCCGCCAAAAAGCCACAGCTCGCAAGAAAAACTAACTAATCAAAAATACCCGCTCGATATCAAGCGGGTATTTTTCATCGTCAACTATCTACAAGCGGCGGCGACTGATGACGTAAGCGACAGCTGCCATCGTTAATCCACCAAGACCCAGTGCTGAAACAACCATGTTCTCAGTACCAGTTCGTGGCAATCTCAGGAGTTGTTGGAGGGTAGGAGTCGTTGGCGCTGGTTGACACTTGCTCATGTCAGTCGTGTGCTTTCGACTCAGTAAACTCTTCCTTTTTAATCTCACGAATCTCTTTCGTTTCGATGACACAAACCTTGATCTTAGCTGGAGCTTCCCTTGCAGTCGTTCGGGTTCTTTGAGTGCTTCTTGGCGTCAAATTCTGAAGCCTTGATAGTTACTGGGTACTTCTTGTCTGACAACCAGCAAACTTCCATAGTAGGCTCAGGGTTAACCGTGACAGTCGTCTGACAGTTTTGGCTAGTTTTTTGAATATTGGAGCCTTCTTTACCATTCACCGTAACGGTAACTTTGTAGTTACCAGCTTTTGCGTATGTGTGTTGAATTTCAGATGAGGTAGTCGTTTTAGTGGTGCCGTCACCAAAGTTGTAGGTGTAGCTGGTAACACTAGCGCCGCCCTTAGCAGTCGCTTTGGTGCTAAACTTGAAGGTATCACGAGATACTGCAAGTTTTTGCATCGCATCACAAGTCAACACAGGTTTTGTTGGAGGAGTTGTCGGAGGACCCCAGACTGGGTTACCACAATCCTTGATTACACCGGTGATAAACTTGCCATCATTGTCAAACCAAGCATAAATTTTGTACCGGGTAATACCGTCGATAAAAGCTCTGGCCAGTCGTGTACTGGTAGTAGGTGTGACCAGCAGCACTATACTGACGAGAAGGCGTCACCTGGCGCGTACCAGCTTTTTGCCTGGACAGTGACTGCATTGGTGGCAACAACACGACCATCAACAGTAATATTTCCGTTGGCGTCAACCACACCCTCACGCATGTTTGAACCGCCTTGTACCATCTCATCATTGATGTACCATTGGTTATACAATGATTTGATCTCTGGACGAGCATGCGCAGCTTTCAATTCTGACAGAGAATTGGTACCACGAGTGGACAACGTTAAAGTTACTACAATTGGCGGCCTTAGATGGAGTCGCCATCCAAACACCACCGATGAGAGCAATCCCCAAAGAGATAGCTATACCGATTTTCTTAAATTTATTCATAAAAACTCCTCTTCTTTGATCCTCACTCGGACCTTATGTGTCCATATTATCATAAACTTTATTTTTGTCAATAATAGTGGCATTTATCACATATTATCACTCTCTCAGTAAAAACCTCGTCTGTTATAATAAGAGCATGTTTGATACCGCCCTAACAACTCATCAATCCGCCAACAATATCGTCATCATCCAAGCCGAAAATCCTGACGGCGACAGCCTGGGTTCTAGCTTGGCGCTGGAGGAAGTGCTGAGTGATTTGGGTAAGACCGTGACACTGTATTGCCCAGTTGATATCCCCAAATATCTGCGCTACATCTGTGGCTGGGACCGGGTAGTTGGCGATTTTTCAGCCCATGCCGACCTGGCTATCATCGTGGATACCAGCGCCGACGTGCTACTCAGCAAGGTCTTAGAAACGCCGGGCGTGCGGCATTTTGGAAACACGCAGTTTTGGTCATCGACCACCACACTGCCGAGTCCACGCTGAGTTTTGAGCACACCATGCTCTCTGATACCGTGGTGGCTACTGAGAATTACTATACCAATTGTTCACCCATGCCGGCTGGACCATCAACCAGCAAAGCAGCGGAAAATTGTTAATCGCCATCATGTCTGACAGTCTGGGCCTCACCACCCAAACACTACTGCGTCGACCTTTCATGTGGCTGGTGAATTGACTGACTCGGCGCATCTAACGCCGAAATCGAAGAACGACGACGCGAATTTATGATCGCCAGAAATTTTCGGCGTACAAAGGCAAGCTGATTGAGCGAATCGAATATCTACTGGACGGGCAGTGGCGCTGGTGCACGTGCCGTTTCGAGGAAATTCAAGCCTACAGCGACGCCTACAACCCCGGCGCGCTGATCGGCGACGAACTACGAGTTGGTCGAGGGCGTGGCGCTCAGCTGCGTCATCAAAACCTATCCCCTGATGGCAGAAGCTGACGGCCCGCCTGCGCGGCAATTTACCAATCGCCGACACGGTCGCTGGCTACTTCGGCGGTGGCGGCCATCCGTACGCAGCTGGGTTTCGCGTGTACGAAGATTATGAGGAATTGTGCGGGAACTGGTCGAGGGCAACTAGCCGGGCTTTGGAAGAAGCACGAGTGAGACTAACACGCATTACAATATTTATAGCAGTTAACAGCATGCTTTACCAACGTCTCGCAACAGGGGCCACAATATTTTTATAACATAATATTGACAAAAAAATCTATTGACGTTTTGTTCTATTATTGGTATACATATATTAGCTTTTGCGATCGCAGAGGCTGGCGTTTCGCCTGGAAGCTACCAGGCTTGAGATGTCTCGCTTAGCGAAGAATAGCTTTTCTTCGCCCAACTCAGAAAGGAGTTATCATGGTCCGTAGCAGCAACTGCTCGACTTACGGTGTTCCCAAAAGAAGGTCTGTCCTTGTTCCAAGTGCTCAACGAGGCGTAATAACGCACTCATGCGCGGCGGAGGTAACCGCTCAGGCGCAGGGCACCAACCCGCACGGTGACGGTATCAAGAGCAACCGGAATCCCAAGCGTTTCCGCTCCTAATTCGTCCCAGACCTGAGTTATGTCTATAGACTCAACTCATTTTCCTGTTAGAATTTTCTCATGAGGTATTCTATACTTATCAAACACCCCTGTACACAACTCGCTCATCTTTATGAGCATTTGTTTTATCACCACAGTTACTGATTATCTTTACCACCACAGGCAATACAAGCTACTGATTGTGCGCTAAATGGCGCTACATATGATTCCGGTGTGATAATTATCTCTGCAGAGATGCTACAACAAAGCATCGATGGAGCTACTTAAAGGTTTCGTGACGATGAGCCGACGCTTGGCAAAGCTCCTTGCATCTGCCAATTTCGCGAGCATTATCACAAATTACAGCAGAAAATCAGAGGCAATTTTCATTGGCGATATCGCTATGATAATCGACAACCTAAGGTAGCTTAATGATCAATCCTGGCAAGAATTAGATTCAGTTGAATTACTACCGAGAGATGCGCTTGAAGATAAAGTTGCTTGACCTGATATATTTCGACCAGCTCAGCCACCGACCGCGTAAAATTAAGTTACAATTACAATTTAGCGACCCGTCGATTGAGCTGCGCATACTGTGGCGCGAGTTAGCGCACTTTTGAATTTATCAATAGGGCAAAGGGTTTGCCAAGGTTTGGTGCTTATTTTGCTCATGAAGACGCTCGAGACAGCGCAAACTCAACAACTGTCATTAGTACGTTTTAATTAACCCTCGCATAATGCCGATAACACAAATAGAAATCACCGCAAGCGTTAAATACACTCCCAGAAACGATCACTAAACTAGAAGTTATGCAACGTTTTGCGAATTATCTATCACTAGCTTCTTACTCTTCCAATCCGCATGCCGCTCCAGACGAGGATCGCCTGATCAGGGAATTTGGCGCCATCTTGGGCTCTGCTGGCTGGAAGAAAATCGCTAGCGTAGAATTTGACTAAGGTTTTGCGAGCAACGCGAAATTAGCTTGTATCAGCACAGTTCAAAAGCAAATCAAAAACTAGACATATCCTCTGTGATAAGTCTATCCTGGAACAGACGATATACAACGAATTTTTCTCTGCAAACAAGCCACTTCACCAATTGAGGCACATATTTACGAACATCTAGCGATGAGATACGTTCAAGCAAATGACGCAGCGGGCTGGTTTGTTGCAACAAGTTGATTATTTCGCACTTGGTTCACACTATATAGACACAGGACTTATTACCATTGATATCGATCTCTATACCGATGAAGCGATAAGCTTAACGGATAGGGTTGCGACATATTCAGGCATCTACAGACGACGAAGCTCTGCGTTTGGCAATGAATCAAATCACGGCAGAGAAAAAGCAGACTGTGGCGTGCGATGATATGAACGCTCCGGCAAAATATCATAACCCTAAATGATGCCGCTTGGCGAGACGATTGAAGGACTTGATCAGCCCCTCATCGTTAAGCAACTTGCTGAGCATGAATTCCTACACGAAATTAATGAGCCAATACCATTGATCAACCAACCTTCTTCCGTCCTCAGTATCACAGTAAATGATAATCCAGCGCTACTAGCATTGTCCATTATCTGACTTATACGATTCACGGTACAGTGGCCGACATAGCTAACGCTCGTTTAGGTTATTATAGCTTTGAGGAATGTGCAGCAAAAGTTAGTAAAACATTACATTGTGTTTGCAACTTTGCAGTAGTTAGAAACCTAGAGAATGAATTCGAGTTACAGAAGATATACGGCGACGTTATCAAAAATAATGCAAAACAGAGACAGTATTGGCACGTTTATATCAGCGCCTCAAATCTTTTTCTTACAGCAGTGGAAGAATGGATACGCAAACATTGATACACATATTTCAGAGCTCGGCATAATCATCGGTGAGCAAACGGACATTGCAAACACAGTATAGTCGCCAATCTACTTAGTAAAATAAGACTCGAGTAAGATCTATCGATAAATATAACTCAGACCCGTTGCTCCAAGCGCTGCATTATATTCCCATGTATCGCAAAGTGATAAATGAGTTCAAGCGCCACAGAGAGCAGATATAGAAAAATATCTTAAAAATGGTATAATATTATCCAATATGGGCTAACAAATTTATGGAGGACAGATTATGGATTATGAAGAAATAAAACTTAATGTTTCAAATAATAAAATTAGAGAATATAAGCAATTTGACGGATTAAAGTTATATTCTGATATCTTTAAATCTAAAAATGGAAAGATATTGACTAATAAAAGGATATATATTACTAAAAAGCAAAAATTATGTTTTATTACGAAAGAACAGAGGTAAATTGGAATTATTGGTCAAGTAGAGAAAAATTATAGTTCAACATTCAATCCGGAGGATATTAAACATAATATTATATTCAGTTTCATCAAAAATTAAGCGACTTTACTAAATATCTTGGAGAAGAAATAATTCAGAAAAAGACTGAATTGAAGCAGAAGAACGGAGAACTTGTTGAGATATTAGATATTTAATTATATTGTGATAATTAGATTACTGGCCCAAAATATAGCATCTACTCAAGCATATAAAAAGATCCCTTTTGCATAACCAAAAACTAATAGTGGATATTGGAAAGCCAAAAATATGCTGTAAACCTACATCTCAAGCAAGGTACAAGCGAAATATACAAGGATAAAATACTAAAAAGTACTTGATAGTTTACCTAAGTTCTATCGATATATATAACTCAGGCCCGCTTGCTCCAAGCGCTGAATTATGCCCTCATGCACCGCAAAGGCATCTTTTGCAGTCACGGGACCATTGACCTCTCTTCGTACCTTTTTCTACTCGATCGGACAAACTAGGGTATCTCAACATCAGCCCGCTCTCATGCACTAAATGATCCTGAAATACCTTTGCCTACGGCATGAGGCTCGCAGCTCAGAGCAGAGTCTTGCTCGGTCATCTTTGGGATATATCTCCACAACTGGGTCCATAACATAATCACGCGCATGATCTGTCTCGTGAGACAAAGTGGCGACATTGATAGCCATAAGTCCACTATTAGCTACGCTGACAACAGGACGAGATATATATAAAGGTCCATGTCAGTTACCATGGAGAAACTGGTATGACAAGATCCGGTGAGCTTGCCTGCCTCTTTTTGTCATAACAGGCGAGGCCTTTATCTGATCATATATTTCATTACCATACACTCCGGCATACTTGTCGCTGGCGAGAGCCTCGTCTATTTTAGCTTTTTGGACTGGCATATGAGACATCTGTTTTCCAGAGATAACAAACTTATCACAACCAATAAGCGGTATAATATTTTTATCCGTCCAATCAGAGTCAGGATGACTATCTCCTAGTTCTTCACCCTCAACCCATTCCATAGGCTCCAGCATTTTGAGCCGTGTCATATAACCCTAGGGCTACCGCTCCCAGCTTATCAAGTATCTCAGGATTCTCTAAAGCACCTAATAGTTTATCTTTCATGTACTTTAAAGAATCTAGCGGGATAGGAGTTATCATAGCTAGAGGTTGACGGGTTAATAATATACAGTCGTCTCCCATAATTCCGTTCCAGTTGTACATTATACTTTTATATTTTGTCAAGTGTAAGGCTCACGACATAAGATCTATTGACAGATATGACCCAGACCAGCTTCAGCCAAACGCTTCATCAGACCATCATGCGCCGCAAACGCATCTTTTGAGGTTATGGGACCATTGACTTCCTGGCGAATAGCCTCAACCTTGTGAGATACTAATTCAACATGCCCTATTGATCCATGCGTATCAGAAAAATACTTCTCGATACAATCACCAACTGCATACGCCTTTAGTTCACGGGCAAGCTTTAAGATGAGACTAAAATCTGCCAATGTAGCAGCTGATGATGTTCTTTGTCGCAAACATAGAGGTGGATGCTTTATATAATCTAACGCGTGCCGTCATGAGCTACGACCGCAACATTCAAAGCGGTTGAATGTGAGTAAGTTCGTGCCTATATGGGGTTGTCCTGCGGCACAAAAGTACACCGCCCTGAGC
>BNJV01002099.1_pt1:0-147500 | contig 151352 bp, 165 predicted proteins | sample 8540591 | NCBI WGS metagenome assembly BNJV01 (sample SAMD00202457, study PRJDB9452) | human saliva metagenome | host: Homo sapiens
AACTTGTCAAAGAAGTCTCCTTGATACAAATTAGTGCGCTTTCATCTACAGTAATGCATGATAAAGGTTTTTATGGTAAAATAGTAAAAAGAAGGTTATAAAGGAGGGGAATATGGAAAAACAAACCATCGCCGTCTTGGGGCCTGGTTCTTGGGGAACTGCCCTTTCACAAGTCTTAAATGACAATGGACACGAGGTACGTATTTGGGGAAATCTGTCCGAGCAAATCAATGAAATTAATACCAATCATACTAACAAACACTACTTTAAAGATGTCGTTCTAGATGAAAATATCATTGCCTACACCGACTTATCAGAGGCACTGAAAGATGTAGATGCACTTTTGTTTGTTGTCCCAACAAAAGTGACACGACTTGTTGCCCAACAAGTTGCAAAAACCTTGGACCATAAGGCTATTATCATGCACGCATCAAAGGGATTAGAACCTGATAGCCATAAACGATTATCAACCATTCTTGAAGAAGAAATTCCTGAACATCTCCGCAGTGATATTGTCGTTGTTTCAGGACCTAGTCATGCAGAAGAGACCATTGTGCGTGACCTGACTTTAATCACTGCTGCTTCTAAAGACTTACAAACAGCTCAATACGTTCAAGAACTCTTTAGTAATCACTACTTCCGACTTTATACTAATACGGATGTTATCGGAGTTGAAACTGCTGGTGCTCTTAAAAACATTATCGCTGTCGGTGCTGGAGCCTTACACGGTCTTGGGTTTGGAGACAATGCCAAGGCAGCCATCATCGCTCGAGGCTTGGCAGAAATTACCCGCCTAGGGGTAGCACTCGGAGCCAGTCCATTGACCTATAGTGGCTTGTCTGGTGTAGGAGACTTAATCGTAACGGGAACCTCCATCCACTCTCGTAACTGGAGAGCCGGAGATGCTCTTGGTCGTGGAGAATCCCTAGCTGATATCGAAGCCAATATGGGCATGGTGATTGAAGGAATCTCAACAACTCGAGCAGCCTATGAACTAGCGCAAGAACTTGGAGTCTATATGCCCATTACACAGGCCATTTACCAAGTTATCTACCACGGAACCAATATCAAAGATGCCATTTATGACATCATGAACAATGAATTTAAAGCAGAAAATGAGTGGTCTTAACCCTCTAGAGAAAGGATTCTTATGACATCAAAAGTTAGAAAGGCAGTCATCCCTGCCGCTGGACTCGGGACTCGATTTTTACCAGCAACCAAAGCACTTGCTAAAGAAATGTTGCCAATTGTAGACAAACCAACTATCCAATTTATCGTAGAAGAAGCTCTTAAATCAGGTATTGAAGATATTCTGGTTGTCACTGGTAAATCAAAACGTTCTATTGAAGACCACTTTGACTCAAACTTTGAGCTTGAGTACAACCTCAAAGAAAAAGGCAAACATGACTTGCTAAAATTGGTAGACGAAACAACTGGCATTCGCCTTCACTTTATCCGTCAAAGCCATCCTCGTGGTCTGGGAGATGCTGTCTTACAAGCCAAAGCTTTTGTAGGGAATGAGCCCTTCGTTGTCATGCTGGGTGACGACCTAATGGATATCACAGATGACAACGCTGTACCTTTGACAAAACAATTGATGAATGATTACGAGTCGACTCACGCATCAACAATTGCTGTTATGCCTGTCCCTCATAAAGAAGTTTCAGCATATGGAGTTATAGCTCCTCAGGGTGAAGGGATTAATGGTCTCTACAGTGTCGAAACTTTCGTTGAAAAACCGGCTCCAGAAGATGCTCCAAGTGATTTGGCAATTATCGGACGCTATCTGCTCACACCAGAAATTTTTGAAATCCTCGAAAATCAAGCTCCCGGTGCTGGAAATGAAATCCAACTTACCGACGCTATTGATACACTTAATAAAACACAACGTGTTTTCGCCCGCGAATTCACAGGAGCTCGTTACGACGTTGGGGATAAGTTTGGCTTTATGAAAACATCTATTGACTACGCCCTCAAGCACCCACAAGTCAAAGATGACTTGAAAGATTACATCATCCAATTAGGGAAAGAGTTATCTGAGGGGGAATAGAAGAATATTCCATGTAAAAATAAGAACTAGGATAGTTAATTATCCCAGTTCTTTTTATTTTATATTGCTATTCTTTAGAACATCCATAATCTAAAAAAAGAAATCTGTATTTCTTACTTACTCTACTTATATTTTATAAAAGTACAACGATATTATTTGTTTTTTTAACAAAAAAATGCGGCCACAATAAGTTTGTATAATAAAATAAAAAAAGCACCGAATCGGTGCGCACTGTTTCAAGTTGTGTACGGACAAAGCCTTATTTTAACTTGCTGTGTTGTTTCGAATAGTTCCAACACTTTTATTGTATACTTTTTTTATTAAAAAAATTGCAAGAATAAATTGTTATAAAAATAGAATAACACTTCATTTTATAAGATTAAAAACTTACACATTGAAAACGTTTTACAATTTCTTGATTTTAATAGTCAAAAGATATATAATTTAGCTAAAGTTAATATATTAGCGTTTACTAATAAGAACTTAAAGAGTATAACCCAAAGGAGGAACCTAAATGAGCAACAAACCTTACTCTATCGGACTTGATATCGGAACAAACAGCGTCGGCTGGGCCGTCATTACGGATGATTATAAGGTGCCATCGAAAAAGATGAAAGTTCTAGGCAATACTGATAAACACTTTATCAAGAAAAATCTAATTGGAGCTTTATTATTTGATGAAGGAACTACTGCTGAAGATAGACGTCTCAAACGAACAGCACGCCGTCGCTATACTCGTCGAAAAAATCGTCTTCGCTATCTTCAAGAAATCTTTTCTAAGGAAATGAGCAAAGTGGATAGTAGTTTCTTTCGTCGATTAGATGACTCCTTTTTAGTTCCTGAGGATAAAAGAGGAAGTAAATACCCTATTTTTGCTACCTTAGTAGAAGAAAAAGAATATCACAAGAAATTTCCAACTATCTATCATTTGAAAAAACACCTGGCGGACTCAAAAGAAAAAACTGACTTGCGCTTGATCTATCTAGCATTAGCTCATATGATTAAATACCGCGGACATTTTTTGTATGAAGAATCTTTCGATATTAAAAACAATGATATCCAAAAAATCTTTAGCGAGTTTATAAGCATTTACGACAACACCTTTGAAGGAAGTTCACTTATCGGACAAAACGCACAAGTAGAAGCAATTTTTACAGATAAAATTAGTAAATCTGCCAAGAGAGAACGCGTTCTAAAACTATTTCCTGATGAAAAATCCACTGGTCTCTTTTCAGAATTTCTCAAGTTGATTGTAGGAAATCAAGCCGATTTTAAAAAACATTTTGACTTGGAAGAAAAAGCCCCACTACAATTCTCTAAGGATACCTATGATGAGGATTTAGAAAACCTGCTCGGACAAATTGGAGATGACTTTGCAGATCTTTTTCTAGTTGCTAAAAAACTCTATGATGCCATTCTTCTATCAGGTATCTTAACTGTTAAAGATCTTTCAACCAAGGCTCCACTTTCAGCATCTATGATTGAGCGCTATGAAAACCACCAAAAAGACTTAGCGGCTTTAAAACAATTCATCCAAAACAATCTTCAAGAAAAATATGATGAAGTTTTCTCTGACCAATCTAAAGATGGGTATGCTGGGTATATCAATGGCAAAACCACTCAAGAAGCATTTTACAAATATATCAAAAATCTTCTCTCTAAATTCGAAGGAGCAGATTATTTCCTTGATAAAATTGAACGTGAAGATTTTTTGAGAAAACAACGCACCTTTGATAATGGTTCTATTCCTCACCAAATTCATCTTCAAGAGATGAATGCCATTCTCCGTCGTCAAGGAGAACATTATCCATTTTTGAATGAAAACAGAGAAAAGATTGAGAAAATCTTGACCTTCCGCATTCCATACTACGTTGGCCCATTGGCTCGTGGCAATCGTGATTTTGCTTGGCTTACTCGAAATTCTGACCAAGCAATCAGACCTTGGAATTTTGAAGAAATTGTTGATCAAGCAAGCTCTGCAGAAGACTTCATCAATAAGATGACTAACTATGATTTGTATCTCCCAGAAGAAAAAGTTTTGCCTAAGCATAGTCTCTTGTATGAAAGATTTGCTGTCTATAATGAATTAACAAAAGTAAAATTTATTGCAGAAGGATTGAGAGACTATCAATTCCTTGATAGTGGGCAGAAGAAGCAAATTGTCAATCAACTATTCAAAGAGAAAAGAAAAGTAACTGAAAAAGACATCATTCATTATCTACACAATGTTGATGGCTACGATGGAATTGAACTAAAAGGAATTGAAAAACAATTTAACGCTAGTCTTTCTACTTATCATGATTTACTCAAAATTATCAAGGATAAAGAGTTTATGGATGATGATACAAATGAAGCAATTCTTGAAAATATCGTTCACACTCTGACAATCTTCGAAGATCGTGAGATGATTAAGCAACGCCTTGCTCAATATGCTTCTATCTTTGATGAAAAAGTGATCAAGGCACTGACTCGTCGACATTATACTGGTTGGGGAAAATTATCTGCCAAGCTTATAAACGGTATCTGTGATAAAGAAACAGGGAATACAATTCTTGACTACCTGATTGATGACGGTGAGATAAACCGTAACTTTATGCAATTAATCAATGATGATGGACTTTCTTTCAAGGAAATTATCAAAAAAGCACAAGTGGTTGGTAAGACAGATGATGTGAAGCAAGTTGTCCAAGAACTTCCAGGAAGCCCTGCCATTAAAAAGGGAATTTTGCAAAGTATCAAGATCGTTGATGAACTTGTCAAAGTTATGGGCCATGCTCCCGAGTCCATTGTGATTGAAATGGCACGAGAAAATCAGACTACTGCCAGAGGGAAAAAGAATTCCCAACAGAGATATAAGCGCATTGAAGATTCATTAAAAAATTTAGCTTCTGGACTTGATTCAAACATACTAAAAGAAAATCCAACAGATAATGTTCAACTCCAAAACGACCGTCTCTTTCTCTACTATCTCCAAAATGGGAGGGATATGTATACTGGGAAACCTCTTGAAATCAACCAACTAAGTAACTATGACATCGACCACATCATCCCACAGGCCTTTATCAAGGATGATTCTCTTGATAACCGTGTCTTGACTAGTTCAAAGGATAATCGTGGGAAATCCGATAATGTTCCTAGTCTTGAAGTAGTTGAAAAGATGAAAGCTTTTTGGCAACAGTTATTGGATTCTAAATTGATTTCAGAACGTAAATTTAATAATCTAACCAAAGCAGAGCGAGAGCGAGGCGGGCTAAATGAGCTTGATAAAGTTGGCTTTATCAAACGTCAGTTAGTTGAAACACGACAGATCACAAAACATGTTGCACAGATTTTAGATGCCCGCTTCAATACAAAAGTGAATGAGAAGAAGCAAAAAATCCGTACCGTCAAAATCATCACTTTAAAATCCAATCTTGTTTCCAACTTCCGTAAAGAATTTGAGTTATACAAGGTGCGGGAAATCAATGACTACCACCACGCGCATGATGCCTACTTAAATGCAGTAGTGGCTAAGGCTATCCTTAAGAAATATCCTAAACTAGAGCCTGAATTCGTCTATGGTGACTATCAAAAGTACGATCTTAAGCGCTACATCTCAAGATCCAAAGATCCTAAAGAAGTTGAAAAAGCAACTGAAAAGTATTTCTTATACTCAAACCTGTTGAACTTCTTTAAAGAAGAGGTACATTACGCAGACGGAACCATTGTAAGAAGAGAAAATATCGAATACTCCAAAGATACTGGAGAAATCGCTTGGAATAAGGAAAAAGATTTCGCAATAATCAAAAAAGTTCTATCACTTCCGCAGGTTAATATTGTGAAGAAGACAGAAGAACAAACCGTTGGACAAAATGGTGGTCTGTTTGATAACAATATTGTGTCCAAGAAAAAAGTAGTTGACGCAAGTAAACTAATCCCTATCAAATCTGGTTTATCACCTGAAAAATATGGTGGCTATGCAAGACCTACAATCGCTTATTCAGTTCTTGTTATAGCAGATATTGAAAAAGGAAAGACTAAAAAATTAAAGAGAATCAAAGAGATGGTTGGAATAACCATTCAAGATAAAAAGAAATTTGAAGCAAATCCAATCGCCTACCTTGAAGAATGTGGATATAAAAATATCAATCCTAATCTTATTATAAAACTACCTAAGTATAGTCTCTTTGAGTTCAATGGTGGACAACGAAGATTATTAGCAAGCTCTATTGAGTTGCAAAAAGGTAACGAATTGATTTTACCTTACCATTTCACTGCTTTGCTTTACCACGCACAGCGAATTAATAAATTTAGTGAACCAATTCATAAACAGTATGTAGAAGCACATCAAAATGAATTTAAAGAATTACTAACAACAATCATTTCTTTATCTAAAAAATACATCCAAAAACCAAATGTTGAGTCATTATTACACCAAGCATTTGAGCAAGCCGATAACGATATTTATCAGTTAAGCGAATCCTTTATCTCGCTCTTGAAACTCACCTCATTTGGAGCTCCTGGAGCCTTTAAATTCCTTGGTGTTGAAATTAGTCAATCAAGTGTAAGATATAAGCCAAATTCACAATTTTTAGATACCACCCTCATCCACCAATCCATCACTGGTCTCTACGAGACTCGGATTGACTTAAGCAAACTGGGAGAAGACTGATGGGATGGAGAACCGTTATAGTCAATACGCACTCTAAACTCTCCTACAAGAACAACCACTTGATTTTTAAAGATGCCTCTCGGACAGAGTTGATCCACCTATCCGAGGTGGACATCCTGCTTTTGGAGACGACGGATATCGTTCTCTCCACTATGCTAATCAAACGCTTGGTAGATGAAAATATTCTGGTCATCTTTTGTGATGATAAACGCTTGCCAACGGCATACTTAATGCCCTATTATGGTCGACACGATTCCAGCTTGCAACTCTCTCGCCAAATAACATGGAGAGAGGAGGATAAGGCACAAGTTTGGACTACAATTATTGCACAAAAAATTCTCAATCAGGCTTTTTATCTGGGAAGTTGTGGTTTTTTAGAAAAGAGTCAGTCAGTCATTGATCTTTATCATGGTTTAGATCTATTTGATCCGAGCAACCGTGAAGGACATGCGGCTCGTATTTATTTCAACACCTTGTTTGGGAATGATTTTAGTCGTGAGCAGGATACTGATGTCAATGCCGCCTTAGACTACGGATACACCTTGATTTTGAGTATGTTTGCGCGTGAGATTGTTTTGTCTGGCTGTATGACACAATTTGGTTTAAAACATACCAATCAGTTCAATCAATTTAACTTAGCTAGCGATATTATGGAACCTTTTCGTCCGATTATTGACAAAATCGTATATGAGAATCGAAGTAGTTCGTTTGTCAAAATCAAACGAGAACTTTTTACTATTTTCTCAGATACCTTTAACTACAATGGTAAAGATATGTATCTGACGAATATCGTCAGCGACTATACTAAGAAAGTTATTCAATCCCTCAATCAACCAGAGAAAGGAGTTCCTGAGTTTAGGATATGAGTTATCGATATATGCGTATGATTTTAATGTTTGATATGCCGGTTGATACTGTAGAGGAACGTAAGGCCTATCGGAAATTTCGGAAGTTCCTCATAGATGAGGGATTTATCATGCACCAATTCTCCATCTACAGCAAACTTTTGCTCAATAATTCTGCTAATAATGCCATGATTGAGCGGCTCAAAACTCATAATCCTAAAAAAGGAAACATTACTCTCTTAACCGTCACAGAAAAGCAGTTTTCTCGCATGATATACTTAAATGGTGAGCGAAATACCAGCGTAGCAAATTCCGACTCTCGCTTGGTCTTTCTGGGAGAGGAGCCTAGAGATGAAGATTAATTTCCCGCTATTAGATGAACCGATAGCTATTGAAAATGCAACTTTTTTAGTGTTGGAAGACCAGTTTATCTTTTCAACTATCGTCAAGCAGTTCTACCAATATACTGATGATGAGGAGTTGAAGTTGTTTGATAGGAATTTAAAAGCTCTGAAAGATGCTGAGTTACTAGTGATAACGGATGTCTTAGGCTACAATCTCAACTCACCTGCCATGCTTAAGCTGATACATGCTGACCTTGAAAATCAACTCAATGATAAGCCTGAAGTCAAGTCTATGATTGAAAAATTGGTTGCTACGATTACAGAATTGCTGGCATTTGAGTGCTTAGAAAATGAACTAGACTTAGAGTACGATGAAATCACTATTTTAGAATTAATTGACGCACTAGGTGTTAAAGTTGAAACTCTGAGCGATACACCTTTTGAAAAGATGCTTGAAATCATACAGGTTTTTAAATATCTTTCCAAAAAGAAACTCCTTGTTTTCATCAATGCATCCGCCTATCTATCAAAGGATGAGTTAGTAAATCTGATAGAGTATATCCAACTCAATCAACTAAGGGTTTTATTTGTCGAACCTCGAAAAGTCTATGATTTTCCGCAGTTTGTGCTGGATCAAGACTATTTCTTGAACCCTGAAAATATGGTATAATAAGAGTAACAATTGGAACCTGACGAGCTGAAGTCTGGCTGGGACGAATGGCGCGATTACGAAATTTCGTGAGGAAATTTTTTCTACGAGGTTTTAGAGCTGTGTTGTTTCGAATGGTTCCAAAACTGCGAATGGGTTAACGGGTTGCACTTCTTCGTTTTAGAGCTGTGTTGTTTCGAATGGTTCCAAAACAGTAAAAAAAGACGTTTTAACCGATTTGATGTTTTAGAGCTGTGTTGTTTCGAATGGTTCCAAAACCGAGTGCAGTTATAAAAGCTCCAGTATTGCTGTTTTAGAGCTGTGTTGTTTCGAATGGTTCCAAAACAAGTACGCCCTTAACAGCTTGGTACTCGTCGTTTTAGAGCTGTGTTGTTTCGAATGGTTCCAAAACCAAGCCACTCTGTATCTATCCCAACCTCTCGTTTTAGAGCTGTGTTGTTTCGAATGGTTCCAAAACCGACTGAAAACCCTTGCTGACTGTCTTTTAGTTTTAGAGCTGTGTTGTTTCGAATGGTTCCAAAACTCTGTGTAGATACACAAAATAGCATTTCCGGTTTTAGAGCTGTGTTGTTTCGAATGGTTCCAAAACCGATCCCTGCTATCCGCTTGTGTATAATCGGTTTTAGAGCTGTGTTGTTTCGAATGGTTCCAACCCACATTAAAAGCTACTCATTTTTTAAGTAGCTTTTTTCTTATTCAAGTTTACATATTAGTCGTCACAATCCCATTCCCTTATAGAAAAGCAAAACTGAAAGTCCTACGAACAACACTACCGCTACCAGTCTCTGACTAGCGCTATACATCCGTCTTTCTCCTCGAACTGGAAAGATAACTGCTAGAAATGCTCCGCCAACTGCACCACCGATATGACCTGCTAGGCTGATTCCTGGAATCAGAACACTTCCAATAATGTTAACCACAAAAAGTGTCAGATAGGATTGACCCAACTGCTGGATATAAGGATTACGCGTTGCATAGCGAAGAACTATAATTGCAGCAAATAGTCCATAGAGAGAGGTAGAGGCGCCTGCTGCTAAGGATTTGGGACTAAATACAAAAACAAAGAGATTGCCCATCATTCCAGATAAAGAGATAGAGAAAGAAAAACTTCTTGGATCCGAAAATTTCCTCTACTTGCCTACCAAGATAATAAAGGGAAAGCATATTAACAATGAAATGCTCCCAACCAATATGAACAAAAATGGCTGAAAAGAGACGCCAAATTTGCTCAGGAAAGAGGCGAATAGCTGGCCCATACATGGCTCCAAATCGAAATAATGTATCTGCCCTGTCAAAGTTTCCGCCTGTGGTCACCAACATTAGTAAAAATACCAAGGCCGTCACTAAGAGGAAGAAACTCGTCACAGGGTAACGCCTATCAAAGATTTCCTTCATCAATTAATACCTCCTCAACAGGAATATCATGCTTTTCAGGTATAAAGTCCTGAATTTGACAAGGATAAACCGTACTCAAACTATGACCAGAAAAATGTTTCAGATAACGGTCATAATAGCCTCCACCGTATCCTATCCGATATCCTTTCGTCGTAAAAGCCAGACCAGGAACATGAATCAAATCAATCTGAGAGGCATCCACCACTTCCAAATCTCCCTGTGGCTCCAGTAATCCAAAGGAAGTTTTGACCAGTTGTTGCGAATTATAGACTACAAAGTCCATGTGCCCCTTGGGATAAGTTTTGGGTATCAGAACCTTCTTGCCGTCCTTCAGCGCCTGCTCAATCAATCCCTGCGTTTGAAACTCATGAGGGAAAGAGAGATAGGTTGCGATGACCTTGGCTTCTTGGTAGAAGCGATGTTGTAAAAGTCGTTCTGTTAAAGCTTGGTCTATAGCCTGTTTTTGTTCTTGAGATAAAGCCTCCATTTCTTGCAAGACTTGCTTACGTAATTCCGATTTCATAGCCAGCACCTCTACTCTGCTGCCTTCTTTTTCAGGAAACTAGAGACCGCATCCACCCCAATAGCTAAGGCTTCTTCCTTAGGACTCATCTGAGGGTGATGAAGGGCGTAGGGACTATCAATACCTAGCCAGAACATAACACCATCAACTTTTGAAAGGAGATAACCAAAGTCTTCACCTGTCATAGCAGGTTCGATATCAATCAACTCAATTCCCTCTTTTTCTTCAAAGAAATCCATCAGTTCACGCGCCAAAGCTGGATGGTTCTCAACAGGTAGGTATCCACCTTGTTTGAGTTCCACTTCGACTTCCATATCAAAGGCAGCAGCAACTCCTTCTGCAACTGTTTTGACCCTCTTTTGCACCAAGAGACTCATGTCCTGTGTCAAGGCCCGAATAGTTCCATGCAAAAAGGCTGTGTCCGTTATGACATTGTTGGTGGTTCCGGCTTGGAAAAGACCAAAGGTCACCACTGCTCCCTCGATTGGGTTAACATTGCGGCTGACAACTGACTGCACCTGGGTCACAAAGTAACTAGCCGCCACCAAGGCGTCATTGGCTTCATGCGGAAAGGCTGCATGTCCTCCTTTACCTTTGAAACGGATCTTCACCTCACAAGTCCCTGCAAAGAGTGTATGAGTATTGGTCGCAATCTGACCAACCTTCAAATCTGGCCGAACATGAAGTCCATAAAACTGGTCTGGCAACCAGTCTCCAAAGCGCCATCCTCATACATGAGCATGCCACCAGCTTCATTTTCTTCAGCAGGTTGAAACAGAAAGAGCAGATTGTTCTTTGGTTGCTCCTCAAGGGCTCGCTCAAGACAGCCTAAAGCAATAGTCATGTGGAAATCATGGCCACAAGCATGCATACGATCTTGATGCAGAGAAGCGAAGGGCAGGCCTGTTTGTTCGACAATAGGCAGGCCATCAATATCTGTCCGCCAACCAATGGTACGCTCTGGCTGACTTCCCTGTAAATAGACCAAAATCCCTGTTCGCCAAGTACGAACTTGAACAAAATTCTTGCCCGCAGTCAATTTCTCAATCACATCCAGCAGATAAGCCTGAGTCTTGAACTCCTCCAAGCCAATCTCTGGAATCTGGTGCAAATCCCGTCTAGTCTGAATCAAATCTAACATCTATCTTTCCTCCTATATAGCAGAAAGAGGCTGGAAAAGGGTTCCGCCTCTATTTTTCTTTTACAATTACAAGGTACGAAGCGCATCCTCTAGCGCTGTTTTTTGTTGGGTTTGGGCATCAATCTCTTTGATAATACGAGCTGGAACACCTGCTACCACCACGTTTTCTGGGACATCTTGGGTAACAATAGCTCCTGCAGCGACAACTGAACCACTACCGATTTGGACTCCTTCGATAACTACTGCGTTAGCACCGATGAGAACATTGTCTCCAACACGAACTGGTTCTGCGCTAGCTGGCTCAATCACACCTGCCAAAACTGCACCTGCACCAACGTGGCTGTTTTTCCCAACGATAGCACGGCCACCAAGGATAGCACCCATATCAATCATAGTTCCTGCACCGATTTCAGCACCGATATTGATGACTGCTCCCATCATGATAACAGCATTGTCACCAATTTCAACCTGGTCGCGGATAATAGCACCCGGCTCAATACGAGCATTGATAGCACGTTTATCTAGCAAAGGAACTGCAGAATTACGAGCATCTTGCTCAACAACATAGTCTTGATTTTCTACCAAGCCATCAAGAAGCGGAGCCACATCTTTCCAGTCTCCAAATAGGACATTCCCTAGTTTGACAACAGAGCTTGGTACAGCAGTTGCGAGTTGTCCCTCAAATGTTACTTTCACACTGGTTTTCTTTTCAGCATTGGCGATAAATTGGATAATTTCTTGTGCGTTCATTTTTGTAGCAGTCATAGGCGCCTCCTAGTTCATTTTAATGATACCTATTCTACCAAAAAAGGCCTCAAATTTGAAGCCCCAACTATTAAAATAACCCTCTTTAATTTCTCCCCTTAGCTTCTTCTACAGACAAGAAAATCATAGGAACAATAATCAACACCATAGACAAAGCTAAAAATCCATCCATAACTAGACCAAGAAAAAGGACGCTCAGTAGAGCTGAAGAAAGGGGCTCACTAGCACTCACCACTGATACAACCAAAGGAGATACAAGGGATACCGCCTTCATCGAAATAAAGAAAGCAAATGCAGTCCCGAATACAGCTATCGTTAAGCAAATCAACACACTCACAATATCTAACTGAAAAGTAATACGATAGACTGGATGGAGTAGGTTACTAAATAATCCCGCTATAATCATCCCCCAACCAACTGTCGGTATAAAGCCATATCGCTTGGCAAAAGATTGTGGCAAGATAACATTAAACATGACTCCAACCGCACTGAGCAAGCCAGTTATCAAAGCCAAGGGCGTCATAGACAGCTGCGATAAATCTCCTCTAGTAGCCATTAAAAACACACCCAGCATGGCAACCAAAACATATAGGATAGCACTAAGAGACGCCTTCTTTTTGTAAACCATTCGATTGTAAAATAGGATAAAAACTGGACTGATAAATTGTAAAATAGTCGCAGTTGTCGCATTTGAGTACTTAACGCATAGATAAAAGAAAAACTGCACAGAAAAAATCCCCAAAATAGCATAGGCTAAAAAGGGCAGGTAATTTTTCTTATCTCGCCAAATATCGACTAACTTCCTACGTAACTGAAAGGCTGATAGGATCAAAACAAGACTTCCGGCTACCAGTAAACGCATAGAAGTAATCCAGCCCGAAGATACTTTATAATGAGTAAAGAAATACTCTCCTAAAATCCCGCAAATCCCCCAGATTAAACCTGATAATAGTGAATAGATTGTCCCCTTAACAATCTTTTTCTGATATTGATTCATATATTTATTTTAACATGAAAATGAAAAAGAAAAAAGTAGCAAAGATAGAACATTTTTATCCTTGCTACTACTCTATATTATCGATTAGACCTAGAAGTTCCTGTTGATGATCTTGTTCCAGAGTTATTATTTACATTTGGTAATGTCAAACTAGGGAGATTTCCTAGAATACTCTTCCAAGCATTCTGATAGTCTGCATCGCTACCCCCAATCGCAAATCTGTAAGTAGTGACCGGTGCTCCTTCTTTGTAGCCCAGTAACTTGTTACTGTAGACCCTGAAATATCAACTTCCTTTCCATTGATTGAAACCTTGCCCGGCTTTTGTCCTGTTGATTTTAGCACCTGTGATTTTGTGACACTAGAATCAAGATTAAAGCGCTCATTTCCCCAAATACCTGGTTCAGCTTGTTGAATAGCATTGACCAAATGAGCCATATAATTCGCATTTCGGTAGTGACCTGCACCTTTAGCAAGTGGTCGATTATCATCATGACCTAACCAACCTCCTAGAGTCAATCTAGGTGTCGAAAGCATGAGCCACATGTTCTCGTCTTCATTCGTTGTACCCGTTTTTCCAATCCAATCTGCACTTGCTAGACTAGGATTAATAGACGATAAGTCTGACTGGAAACTAGAAGTAATACGAGATGAAATGACATCACGGAGTAAACTCTGCATAATAGTCGCTGTTGCCTTAGAATAAACCTGAACAGGTTGAGATTTATATTCATAAATCACTCGGCCATCAGGAGACTCTATCTTAGCAATCATGTGTTTCTGTTGATAAACACCATTGTTAGCTATGGTCTGATAACCGTTGGTATGCTGGGCAACTGTGACCTCAATTCCTCCACCCATAGGTAAACTTTCAATAGCATATTCTGGAATTTCATAACCCATTTTTTCCATGTAGCCTTTCACATCAACACCCTTCTCTCGAAGCGTGCGGTAGGTCCAATAGGCCGGTATATTCCATGAATAATTAAGAGCTTCTCCAAGAGTCATCATAGCCGTACCAGGGCTATTGACATACATAATCGGATTCCCGTTAGAGAAATTTGTCGGATAGTTCGACAAGATGCTTGCACTCCCCATCAGTCCCTGATCAATAGCGATACCATAGGCCAAGAGAGGTTTGGTTGTGGAAGCAGGGGATCGTTTGGTATCGATGGCGTGATTATTCTGATTTCTTGATAATTTCGACCACCAACAAACCCAAGGATAGCTCCAGTTTTGTTATCCATCAAAACATTCCCCACTTCAGGCTGTCCTGTCGAGTCATCCACTAGTCGGCCATAACTAGCAACAGCATTCTGCATAGCTGTGTGGATATTTTTATTGATAGTTGTGGTAACTTTATACCCGCCATTTTCAATTTCTTTAGTTGCTAAATCACGATAAGCTTTCTGAATAGATTCATTTTTCAATTCTTGACTAGAAACATTATCTTGCTGAATCAAATAGTCATACATCCTATCTACAGCTTCAGCTAGAGTCGCAAAGTAAAGATATCCGCGAGAAGCAGTACTCACACTACCCGATGGTAGGAAATCTTTTTTAAAATCATAATCTTTATACTGTTGGTAATCTTCCTGGCTTAATGCACCGGTGCGATACATATTGTACAGCACGTCCTTGGCACGCTTGATTCCCAAAGCCATATCCTCATCACTCTTCATACTGCCGTCAGATTCATAAGGAGAATAGCTAATAGGACTCTGGGGCAAACCTGCGATAAAAGCAGCTTGTGGTACGCTTAATCGACTTGCATCGACACCGAAAATTCCTTCTGCTGCTTGCTGGGCACCTGCAATGTTTTGCCCTTTATTATTTCTACCAAAAGGAGCGATATTAAGATAAGCAGTTAGGATTTCATCTTTTCCCATCACTCTTTCTAAAGCAAGTGCATCGACAATCTCTGTTACCTTACGAGCCAATGTCGGAGCGTCTCCAACAACCTGCTGTTTGATGACCTGCTGCGTTAAGGTCGAACCTCCACTGGACGACCCCAGACCAACAAATGTTCCCAGAGTCGCACGAATAACAGCCTTAGGTACAACTCCATGGTGTTCGTTAAAATGTTCATCCTCTGTCGCAATGATAGCCCTCTTCAAGTTATCAGAGATAGCATCTGAGCCGACAGAAGTACGTAGCAAATCCCCCTCAATCGAGGCGATTGTACTACCGTCAGAATAAGTGATTTCTGATATGGAAGCAATATTCTTAACTTGCTTCAACAACTCCTCTGCTTGAGGGACCTTAGCCTTGTCAAACAAAGCAACTCCATAACCAATAGCTAGACCAGCACCAAAAAGCCCACCGATAAAGCCTAGGATAAAAAGAGTATTAAAGGTCACTTTAATACCTCTCAAAATTTTCGCAAATAGATCCGACTCCAATCGGCTGATTTACTGAACTAGACTTTTTATGTTTCTTACCCTCTTGTTTTTTCCTCAGGGCACCTTGTTGAAAAATGTTCAACATTTTTGTTTTTAATTCACTGATTCTTTCTTTCATGAATATCCTCGCTCTTTCTATTATACCATAAAAGGTAAACTTTCAATAAAATAGCCACTTTCTTCCCTATTCTACTAGGCTATTGCCCAAGTTTGTGATACAATAGGTAGAAACAATATTTTTAAAAAGGAGAAAAGACACATGCACATTTTTGATGAGCTAAAAGAGCGTGGTTTGATTTTTCAAACGACTGATGAAGAAGCTTTGCGTAAAGCCCTAGAAGAAGGTCAAGTTTCTTATTATACTGGCTACGATCCAACTGCTGACAGCCTTCACCTAGGCCACCTTGTCGCAATCTTAACAAGTCGTCGCTTGCAACTAGCAGGTCACAAACCTTATGCGCTCGTTGGCGGTGCTACAGGTCTCATCGGAGATCCGTCCTTCAAAGATGCTGAACGTAGTCTCCAAACAAAAGACACAGTAGATGGCTGGGTCAAGTCTATCCAAGGACAACTTTCTCGTTTTCTTGACTTTGAAAATGGTGAAAACAAGGCTGTCATGGTCAACAACTACGACTGGTTTGGCAGCGTCAGCTTCATTGATTTCCTCCGTGATATCGGAAAATACTTTACTGTCAACTACATGATGAGTAAGGAATCTGTGAAAAAACGGATTGAAACAGGAATTTCATACACTGAGTTTGCTTACCAAATCATGCAAGGGTACGACTTCTTCGTCCTTAACCAAGACCACAATGTCACTCTTCAAATCGGTGGTTCTGACCAGTGGGGAAATATGACAGCTGGTACCGAATTACTTCGTCGTAAGGCTGACAAGACAGGCCACGTTATCACTGTTCCACTGATTACCGATGCAACTGGTAAGAAATTTGGTAAATCAGAAGGAAACGCAGTCTGGCTCAATCCTGAAAAGACTTCCCCATATGAAATGTACCAATTCTGGATGAACGTTATGGACGCTGATGCTGTTCGCTTCTTGAAGATCTTTACTTTCTTGTCACTTGATGAGATTGAAGACATCCGTAAACAATTTGAAGCAGCTCCACACGAACGTTTGGCACAAAAAGTCTTGGCTCGTGAAGTCGTTACACTCGTTCACGGCGAAGAAGCTTACAAAGAAGCCCTCAACATCACTGAGCAACTCTTTGCAGGAAACATCAAAAACCTTTCTGTTAAAGAGCTCAAACAAGGACTTCGTGGAGTGCCAAACTACCAAGTTCAATCAGATGAAAATCACAATATCGTGGAACTTCTCGTCTCATCTGGTGTGGTTAACTCAAAACGCCAAGCCCGTGAAGACGTCCAAAACGGAGCTATCTACGTCAACGGCGACCGCATCCAAGACCTTGACTATGTCTTGAGTGACGCAGATAAGTTAGAGAATGAACTGACTGTTATCCGTCGTGGGAAGAAAAATACTTTGTATTGACTTACTAAACTATTCAACATTTATCTATAAACAAAGGAGTTATCCTCGAGAAAGGTAACTCCTTTTTGCTGTTAATAAATCTCATCTATCTATTTTTAATAGACAGACTACGCAGTACAATGCGCAAGGTTGTTAGATTATGTAAGATAGAGAGATTTGAAGGACTGAGCCAATTAAATAAGCCAAAGCCAATCAAACTACTATTTACGACAACGGTATCTTGAATATTCTTCTTGATGAGTGTTTGCAAAGATGATGATAGCCAATCCAACTCTTGGAAGAAATCCAAGCGATTATCTAACAATAAGATATCGCTCATCTGCTTAGAAATGTCTGCACTCTCATTCATCACCACACCGATATCTGATAGGGTTAGAGCCGCTGAGTCATTCAATCCATCTCCAACCATCAAAATAGTGTGACCTGCTTTCTGCAGTTCCTCTACTAACTCAAATTTCCCATCAGGTTTCAAGTCTGTATAGACCTGATCAAAGGGCAAATCTTTAACTAATTCCTCTGTCCTAACCAGGGTGTCCCCTGTTGCCAGAATCAATTTTTTCCCTTGTGCCTTAAGTTTCTCCAAGGCTGCTTTTGCTTCTTTTCTCAAAGGAGTATGAATGCAGAACATTCCAATCAATTCATTCTGATAAGCCAAGAATAAGAGATTGTAGTGACTCTTGTACTCTTCAATTAAAGCATTTTGTTCTGAACTGATATGAATTTGCTCATCCTGCATCAAAACATAATTCCCAATAAGAACTGGTTGCCCATCTATATGAGATTTGATCCCCCTTGCTTGCGATATATTGGAGTTTCCCATGCATTTCCTCATGTTCAATCCCCTCTATCTCAGCTTGCTTGACAATGGCATTAGCAATAGGATGATAAATGTGTTCCTCAAGACAGGCACTGATTCTGAGAATATCTTCCTCACTATAGTCCCCAAAAGGTAACACCTTTTCAACTATAGGATAACTAGTTGTGATTGTTCCCGTCTTATCAAACAAGAAAGTATCAACTTCCAGATATTTCTCCAGAACATCCCCATCCTTAATCACCATTTCACGATTCAACCCCTCCTTGATAGCTGTTAAATAAGCTACAGGAGTAGAGATTTTCAAAGCGCAGGAAAAATCGACCAATAGGAAAGAAATAGCCTTAGAAAAAGAACCTGTTAATAGGTAAGTCAGACCAGCCCCCAAGAAATTATATTTGACGACCTTATCCGCCATCTTGATGAAATAGCGTTGTTTCGTTTTCTTATTTTCTTCAGATTTCTTCATCAACTCAATCAGTTGTAAAATCCGGCTGTTCATCTGATTATCGGTTACACGAATGCGTAATTCTCCAGTTTCTAATACTGTATTTGCACAAACCAAATCAGACTCTCTTTTTTCAACTGGAAAACTCTCTCCCGTCAAGGAACTTTCGTTGACCATACCTAAACCTGAAACTACTTGTCCATCAAACAGAATTTCATTTCCTTGAGATAGGACCAAGACATCTCCTATTTGAACATCGGAACTCTTGATACTAACGACCATATCACCCTGTACTAGAAATACATCGCTCTCTTTTGCAAGAAGGCTTTGTTCTAAATCTGTTGCCGTTTTTTTCAAGGACCACTGATCTAAATGATTCCCCAAATCAAGCATAAACATGATATTGCTAGCTGTCTTGGATTGGTTCATAAACAAGGACAATAAAATCGCCGAACAGTCCAAGACCTCCATCGTTAGTTCCTTACGCGCTAGTGTTTGATAGGCTTCTCTAATATAGCCAAAAGCCTGATAACAAGTCCATATATAGCGAATAGGATACGGCACAAAACTACGAAAAAGTATACGCTTAATCGCTGCACCTGAAACAATAGAATAAGCACTCTCTTCTCTACGAATGGGAAGAGTCATCAACTCAGAAACTTTCCCTTTATCAATTCTTTTTAAAAAGGCTTCTGCATTGTCTAATACAGAGAAGCCTTCTTTTATACGTAGAGTAAAGTGCTGTTGATCCATGTAAAACTGGATGGACTCAATCCCCTTTTCATCTCTCGCCAAGGAACGAAGATAGTCTTGAATATCCAAGGTGAGTGAAAAAGAAGATGATAGTCGGATATGTTGGTATCCTCTATGTAGCACTTTAAAAGACATATTATTCCCCTATAAGGCTATCTAATTGCTCTTCTTTTTTCTCTTGCTCGTACAAATATTTGGCATCTTGCAAGACATCGTCTCCATGTTGTTTCACAACAGAAACAGATGCATCTAGCTCGTCTTTAACTTATAAGCCTTAGCCAAAGCTTTAGAATAACCTTTTTTAGCTTCCTTACTTGCCAAGATTTTCAAACCAAAGGTACCAAATGCGACACCACCCAAAAAGAGTGATGATTTTTTCGCAACTTTTGCGACGCTTAATACTTCTTTTAACATACTTATTTCCTCCTTATCATTATTATATAGCAATTTAGATATAAAAGCAATGTCATTTCATAAATTGGAGAATTATACTCAATGAAAATCAAAGAGCAAACTAGGAAACTAGCCGCAGGCTGTACTTGAGTACGGCAAGGCGACGTTGACGTGGTTTGAATTTGATTTTCGAAGAGTATTAGTTTTATTTCTACTGAATCTCCCATCTACTTACTCCTAAGGTTGCTTTCATTTGCCTCTTTTGATACACTTAAACTATGAATACAAATCTCAAACCCAAACTTCAGCGTTTTGCTTCTGCAACTGCCTTTGCCTGTCCTATCTGTCAAGAAAATCTGACTCTGGTAGAGAACAGTTTAAAATGTAACAATCGCCATTCTTTTGACTTGGCAAAATTCGGCTATGTCAATCTAGCCCCTCAAATCAAGCAATCTGCTAACTACGACAAGGAAAATTTTCAAAACCGTCAACAAATCCTAGAAGCCGGCTTTTATCAAGCTATTCTAGAGGCCGTCTCTGACTTACTTTCAAACTCAAAAAATGCCAAAACAATTTTAGATATCGGTTGTGGCGAAGGATTCTATTCTCGCAAACTACAAGAAGATCACTCTGAAAAAACTTTCTATGCCTTTGATATTTCCAAAGATTCCGTCCAAATCGCTGCCAAGAGCGAATCCAACTGGGCAGTCAATTGGTTCGTTGGTGACTTAGCTCGTCTTCCTATAAAAGACGCCAGCATGGATATCTTACTTGATATCTTTTCCCCTGCCAACTATGGAGAATTTCGTCGCGTTTTATCCAAAGACGGCATCTTGATAAAGGTTATTCCAACTAAAAATCACCTCAAGGAAATCCGTCAAAGGGTACAGAACCAGCTGACAAACAAGGATTATTCTAATCAAGATATCAAGGAGCATTTCCAAGAACACTTTACCATCCTATCTAGTCAAACTGCCTCTCTGACTAAAACTATCACGGCAGAGCAGCTCCAAGCCCTACTCAGTATGACTCCTCTCCTCTTTCACATCGACCAGAGCAAGATTGACTGGAGCCGACTGACAGAGATTACCATTGAAGCTGAGATTCTGGTTGGGAAAGTACTATAATTGACACAAAAACCGCATTTCAAAAAGATCTGCGGTTTTAAATTTCAATTTTTAAACTATCTATCCGAAAAGTCTAAAACATTTAAAGCTTTTAGCTTCTCCATTTATTTTCGATTCGAAATAACAAACTTATCAATAAATAGCAAGTGAAATAAGGCAAGTGTAATTCCCGATAAGCACCCATGATAAGAGATTTCTTGATGGGTAAGGGGGTAAAGATTACTATTACCCGCCAAGAGACATGTCAAAATCACAAATAGTATCCAAAATAAATCAGTCCATTTATATTTTGAAAAATATTTTTTCCACATAAGAACACCTTCTTTCCTATAATCATATTATAATACTTTGTGTAAGCGAATACAAGAAATTTGAGGTAATTTTTAAGTAGATTTCGAGGCTTAAATGTTGTAAAAACCAGCATTTTTAAGCGCTGGTTTATTGTTTTTAAACTAGGTTTCTTATAAAGATTACTAACACTAAGCTTTTAAAAAAAGTTAGTTTTTTTGAAGCGCTTGGATAAATAGAATCTAGAAAACAGAAAAACTAAAAAAAGAATGTAGGGAAGTAAACCCTACATTCTTAAAATAACTTAGTACATAAATGATAATGCTGTTGCCGCCATCAATATTGCAAGAACTATTTTTCCAAATTTTTTTATTTTTTTCCAAAAAAATCTTATCAGGTAACAAGCTTATTACAAGAAAGGTAATAAACAACACCAATTTAAGTGTATATATCATAAAAAAACACCTTCTTTCCTACAATTATATTATAATACTTGATGTAAACGGATGCAAGAAATATGAGGTAATCAACTACGAAGAAATATAAGGTTGAAAGAGAGTAAAAGCAGTATTTCTAGGCCTTAACTGTATCTATGATTTCTATCTTTTTAAGACAAGATTAACCCAAATCCACAACCTCAAAAAAGCGAATTTCAATCGAAATTCGCTTTTTTACAAAATATATTAGTATAAATTTGTATCTTAGTTCAAGTGCCAGATATCTTTGTTGTACTGAGCGATTGTACGGTCAGATGAGAAGAATCCTGCTTTAGAAATGTTAACGATGACTTTATCCAACCATGCGTCACGGTCTTCGTAGTCAGCCAACATTTGCTCTTTGACTTTGATGTAATCTTCTAAGTCAAGAAGAGTCATGAACCAGTCTTTGTTGATCAATTCATTGTAAAGACGTTCCAAGCGCTCTTTGTTTCCAGCTGCAAGGACTGCATCGCTAACGATGAAGTCAACCAATGGTTTGATAGCTTCACGAGCGTAGAATTCGCTTGATTTGTAAGCTGCTTTTTCGTAAAGGTCGATAACAGTTTCTGAATCTTCACCAAAGATGTAGATATTTTCGTCTCCAACCAACTCAGCGATTTCCACGTTAGCACCGTCCATAGTACCAAGAGTCAAAGCTCCGTTCAACATGAATTTCATGTTACCAGTACCTGAAGCTTCTTTAGAAGCAAGTGAGATTTGTTCTGAGATATCACATGCTGGGATAAGGAAGCTTGCTGCAGTAACGTTGTAGTTTTCAACCATAACTACTTGCAAGTGTGGAGCTACTGCTGGATCGTTAGCAATAACTTCTGACATGCAAAGGATCAAGTGGATGATATCTTGAGCGATTGTGTAGGCTGGAGCTGCTTTACCACCAAAGAAGATTGTGATTGGACGAGCAGGGATGTTACCAGCCTTGATATCAAGGTATTTGTGGATGACGTACAAAGCGTTCATTTGTTGGCGTTTGTACTCGTGAAGACGTTTGATTTGGATATCAAAGATAGAGTTTGTATTGATTTCCACACCTTGGTGTTCTTTCAAGTGACGAGCCAATTTACGTTTGTTGTGAGCCTTGATGCTTTCCAATTTTTCTTTGACAGCTGCTTTGTCTTCATAAGACAAGAGTTTTTCAAGCTCATCTGCTTCATGGTGCCAACCTTCTCCAATAATCTCATCCAAGTAGTGAGATAGTCTTGGGTTAGCATGCATGAGCCAACGACGGAAAGTGATACCGTTTGTTTTGTTGTTGAATTTTTCTGGGTAAAGGTCGTAGAAGGCTTTCAATTCAGAGTTCTTCAAGATTTCAGTGTGGAGTGCTGCTACCCCGTTAACACTGTATCCGTAGTGGATATCCATGTGAGCCATGTGAACACGTCCACTCTCATCGATAATTTGAACAGCTGGATCTTTGTATTCTGCTTTCACGCGACGGTCCAATTCTTCGATGATTGGTACCAAGTGAGGAACCACTTCTTGCAAGAATTCAAGAGGCCATTTTTCAAGGGCTTCAGCAAGGATTGTGTGGTTAGTGTAGGCAGTCATGCTACGAACGATTGAGATTGCTTCGTCAAGTTCGATACCACGAGCAGTCAAAAGACGGATCAACTCAGGGATAACCATTGATGGGTGAGTATCGTTGATTTGTACAACTGCGTAATCAGCAAGGTCATGCAAGTTGCTTCCTTTTTCAATTGCTTCGTCGATGATCAATTGCGCACCGTTTGAAACCATGAAGTATTGTTGGAAGATACGGAGCAATTCACCTTGACGGTCACTATCATCTGGGTAAAGGAAGAGAGTCAAGTTGCGAGCGATATCTGTCTTGTCAAAGTTGATACCATCTTTAATAATAGAAGAATCAACTGAATCCAAGTCAAACAAACGCAAGCGGTTTTTAGTTGCTGTTTCATAACCAGTAACATCAATATCGTAAAGAGTTGATGTCAAAGTAAAGTCTGCAAATGGTACTTGGTAGCTACGGCTTGAGCGAACCAACCAGTTTTGCTCTGTCAACCATGCATTTGGAATTGTTTCTTGTTGGTTGTTTTTAAGAACTTGTTGGAAAAGACCGTAGTGGTAGTTAAGACCAACACCGTCACCGTTCAAACCAAGAGTAGCAATTGAGTCGATAAAGCAGGCAGCCAAACGTCCCAAACCACCATTACCAAGAGATGGTTCCAATTCAACTTCTTCAACTTCGATCAAGTCTTTACCTGCAGCAGCAAGTTCTTTTTGACATCGTCGTAAAGACCAAGGTTGATTAGGTTGTTTGACAAGAGTTTACCAATCAAGAACTCAGCTGAGATATAGTAAACTTTCTTTTTACCAGTGTTGACTGGTTTTTGGCTACTTGCAAGCTTGCTGTAGTTAAGAAGAGCAAGGTAAAGCTCTTCATTGCTACATTCTGCAATGGTTTTATTGTAACGATTTTGTACAAATTCTTGTAGTGATAACATGTTTAAGGTGTCTCCTGATATTGTATTATTTCTTTAATTCTACCAAATTTTCATTGATTCGGCGATAGATTGTTGTCAAGTCAAGCAAGCCTTCCTCGACAGCTGGTGTCAATTGATCTTCAGTCATACGCCAAGACCAGTTTCCACCAAGGGTAGATGGGAAGTTCATACGAGCTGCCTCATCCAATTCTAGCAAATCTTGCATAGTTGCAATTGCCATGAAGCTAACTGATGAAAAGACTGTACGAAGCATAGCATGTGGCACTGTTTCGTATTCTTTACGGTTAGTGTAGCGAGCCATGTATTCACGAGTCGCATCATCGATCTCGTTACGGTACCAACCAAGTACCGTATTGTTATCGTGTGTTCCTGTGTACATAACTGAGTTAGCAGGTGCCAAGTGTGGGCTATCGATGCTTTCGTCTTCTGGGTTGAATGCAAATTGAAGAATCTTCATTCCTGGGAAGCCAGTACGTTCACGCAATTCGATAACTTCGTCTGTCATGAAACCAAGATCTTCTGCGATGATGTTTAGCTCACCAAGCTCTTCCTTAACAGCTGCAAAAAGCTTGTAACCAGGACCTTTCACCCACTCACCAGGTGCTGCTGTATCGGAACCAGCAGGGATTTCCCAGTAAGATTCGAAGCCACGGAAGTGGTCAATACGAACGATGTCGTAGATTTGAAGCTTTCACGCAAGCGTTCAATCCACCATTTGTAGCCGTCTTTGTCCATTGCTTCCCAGTCATAGATTGGGTTACCCCAAAGCTGACCAGTTGCAGAAAACTCATCTGGTGGGCATCCTGCGATGCAAGTCGCCTTACCGTTGACATCTGTCTTGAAGAGATGTGGATTTGCCCACATATCGCTTGAATCTTCCGCTACGTAGATTGGCATGTCCCCAACGATTTCGATATGGTTGTCGTTAGCGTAGGCTTTCAACTTCAACCATTGTTGGAAGAAGAAGTATTGAGTCACACGGTGGTAAACCAACTTGTCTGCCAATTGCTCACGGTAGCTTTCAAGTGCTGAAGCTTTACGAGCACGGGCATCTGCATCTGGCCATTCTGTCCAAGCAAGATTTTCAAAATGCTCTTTGATAGCCATATACTCAGCAAAGAGCTCAAGCCATGATTGGTTGTCTTGAGCAAATTTCTCAAAATCTTTAACATCTCCGACTTCAAAGAAACGTTTTACCGCTTTTTCTAAAAGAGGACGACGTGCATAGTAGATTTTAGCATAGTCAACTTCAGATGCATCGCTACCAAAGTCAACTCCTTCAAGGTCACTTGCTTGCAACAAGCCTTGTTCCACCAAGACATCCAAATCTATGAAATGAGTATTCCCTGCGAAGGCTGAGAAAGATTGGTAAGGAGAATCTCCGTAACTAGTTGTTCCTAGTGGAAGGATTTGCCAGTAACGTTGTTTTGTGCGAACCAAGAAATCAACGAAGTCGTAAGCACTTTTACCAAATGATCCGATTCCGTATGCTCCAGGAAGAGAAGAAATGTGCATCAACACACCACTTTGACGTTTTTTCATAATAAGCACCTCATGTGTTTATAGTTCTTGTTTCATTTTTACGAACGCAAACGTTTGCGTTGAAATAAGTATATCGCATTTTTTTGATAAATGCAAGCGGTTTTTAAAAAAACTTTTTTTGATTATTTTTTTAAAATTTTTTTCTTTGTACTCGCATATATATTCTCTATTCAACTGATAATATAGTATTATCAATCTCCCTTACCTTATTTTTACAAAACTAAAGGCTCAATTACTTTAATTATTTATAATCGATTAAGGCAATCGTTTTTCGCTGTCTTACCAACCCTGTCTTTAAAGATTTTTTATTATTTCTACTATTAAAAAGCAATAAAGCGTTTACTTTTTTTACAATTTTTTTAGAAATTTTTACAAAAAACACTTGCAACCGCTTTCTAAATGTGCTATACTAGTCCCATAAAGGAAAACGTTTGCGTTTCCTCATTATAAAATTTGTTATTCTTTAGGAGGAATACACTATGTCATCTAAATTCATGAAGAGCGCTGCTGTGCTTGGAACTGTTACACTTGCTAGCTTGCTTTTGGTAGCTTGCGGAAGCAAACCTGCTGAAAAAGCTGCTGATGCTGGTTCATCTGCAGGTAAAGAAATCACTCTTTACGTTGAAGATCAATATAAAGCATTTGCTGAAACAGCTGCAAAAGCTTACGAAAAAGAAGCTGGCGTAAAAGTGACTATCAAAACCGGAGACCAAATGGGTGGTCTTGACAACCTTTCTCTAGACAACCAATCTGGTAAAGCTGCTGACGTTATGATGGCACCATACGACCGTGTAGGTAGCCTTGGTACTGACGGACAACTTTCAGAAGTTAAATTGAGCGACGGCGCTAAAACAGATGATAAACTAAATCTCTTGTAACAGCTGCTGACGGTAAAGTTTACGGTGCTCCTGCCGTTATCGAGTCACTTGTTATGTACTACAACAAAGACTTGGTAAAAGAAGCTCCAAAAACATTTGCTGACTTGGAAAACCTTGCTAAAGATAGCAAATACGCATTCGCTGGAGAAGATGGAAAAACTTCTGCTTTCCTAGCTGACTGGACAAACTTCTACTTTGCATACGGACTTCTTGCTGGTAACGGCGGTTACGTATTCGGACAAAACGGTAAAGACGCTAAAGACATCGGTCTTGCCAACGACGGTTCTATCGCAGGTATCAACTACGCTAAATCTTGGTATGAAAAATGGCCTAAAGGTATGCAAGATACTGAAGGAGCTGGAAACCTAATCCAAACTCAATTCCAAGAAGGTAAAACAGCTGCTATCATCGATGGACCTTGGAAAGCTAAAGCCTTCAAAGACGCTAAAGTAAACTACGGTGTTGCAACTATCCCAACTCTTCCAAACGGAAAAGACTACGCAGCATTCGGTGGTGGTAAAGCTTGGATCATCCCATCAAGCACTAAGAACCTTGAAGCTGCTCAAAAATTTGTAGACTTCCTTGTTTCAACTGAAGAACAAAAAGCCTTCTACGATACAACTAACGAAATCCCAGCTAACACTGAAGCTCGTTCATACGCTGAAGGTAAAAATGATGAGTTGACAACAGCTGTTATCAAACAGTTCAAGAACGCTCAACCAATGCCAAACATCTCTCAAATGTCAGCAGTTTGGGACCCAGCTAAAACAATGTTGTTTGAAGCTGTAAGTGGTAAGAAAGATGCTAAGACAGCTGCAAACGATGCTGTAACATTGATCAAAGAAACAATCAAACAAAAATTTGGTGAATAAAAAATTTGTTCAAGGGGGGTGGAATTCAAATCCCCCTTTGAATTTATCAATAGAAAAACATATATAGTTTAGGTTTTAATTAGAAACCAGTATCCTATGAAAGGAGTTATTATGGAAAAGCAACAACCTAGTAAAGCAGCCCTGCTGTCTATCATTCCTGGGTTAGGACAGATTTACAATAAACAAAAGGCCAAAGGTTTTATCTTCCTTGGTGTAACCCTTGTATTTGTCCTCTATTTCCTAGCACTTGCAGCCCCTGAATTGAGTAATCTCATCACTCTTGGTGATAAACCAGGTCGTGATAATTCCCTCTTCATGCTGATTCGTGGTGCCTTCCATTTAATCTTTGTAGTCGTTTATGTACTCTTTTATTTCGCAAATATCAAAGATGCACATACAACTGCCAAACACATTAATAATGGTATTCCAGTAGCACTTACCTTTAAAGAAATGGTCAAAGGAATCTATGAGAATGGTTTCCCTTACCTCTTGATCATTCCATCTTACATTGCCATGACTTTTGCGATTATCTTCCCAGTTATCGTAACCTTGATGATCGCCTTTACCAACTACGACTTCCAACACTTGCCACCAAACAAATTGTTGGACTGGGTTGGTTTGACAAACTTTACAAACATTTGGAGCTTGAGTACCTTCCGTTCTGCCTTCGGTTCTGTTCTTTCTTGGACTATCATTTGGGCTTTATCTGCCTCAACTTTACAGATCGTGATTGGTATCTTCACAGCTATCATTGCTAACCAGCCATTTATCAAAGGAAAACGTATCTTTGGTGTTATTTCCTTCTTCCTTGGGCTGTCCCAGCCTTCATCACTATCTTGACATTCTCAAACATGTTTAATGATAGTGTCGGTGCTATCAACACTCAAGTCTTGCCGATCTTTGCTAAATTCCTTCCTTTCCTTGATGGTGCTCTTATTCCTTGGAAAACAGACCCTACTTGGACAAAGGTTGCCTTGATTATGATGCAAGGTTGGCTTGGATTCCCATACATCTACGTTTTGACTTTAGGTATCTTACAATCTATTCCTAACGACCTTTACGAAGCAGCTTATATTGACGGTGCTAATGCTTGGCAAAAATTCCGCAACATCACTTTCCCAATGATCTTGGCTGTTGCAGCACCTACTTTGATTAGCCAATACACCTTCAACTTTAACAACTTCTCTATCATGTACCTCTTCAATGGTGGAGGACCTGGTAGTGTCGGAGGTGGAGCTGGTTCAACCGATATCTTGATTTCATGGATCTACCGTTTGACAACAGGTACATCTCCTCAATACTCAATGGCGGCAGCTGTTACCTTGATTATCTCTATCATTGTCATCTCAATCTCTATGATCGCATTCAAGAAACTACACGCATTTGATATGGAGGATGTCTAAGATGAATAACTCAATTAAACTCAAACGTAGACTGACTCAAACCCTTACTTACCTCTACTTAATTGGCCTATCAATCGTGATTATCTATCCACTTTTGATTACCATCATGTCAGCCTTTAAAGCAGGTAACGTCTCAGCCTTTAAACTAGATACTAATATCGACCTCAATTTTGATAACTTTAAAGGCCTCTTCACTGAAACCTTGTACGGTACTTGGTACCTCAACACTTTGATTATCGCCTTAATTACTATGGCTGTTCAAACAAGTATTATCGTACTTGCTGGTTATGCTTATAGCCGTTACAACTTCTTGGCTCGTAAACAAAGTTTGGTCTTCTTCTTGATTATCCAAATGGTGCCAACAATGGCCGCTTTGACAGCCTTCTTCGTTATGGCACTTATGTTGAACGCCCTTAACCACAGCTGGTTCCTCATCTTCCTTTATGTTGGTGGAGGTATCCCGATGAATGCTTGGCTCATGAAAGGCTACTTCGATACAGTGCCAATGTCTCTAGACGAATCTGCAAAACTAGACGGTGCAGGACACTTCCGCCGCTTCTGGCAAATTGTTCTTCCACTTGTTCGCCCAATGGTTGCCGTACAAGCTCTCTGGGCCTTCATGGGACCTTTTGGGGACTACATCCTCTCTAGTTTCTTGCTTCGTGAGAAAGAATACTTTACTGTTGCCGTAGGTCTCCAAACCTTCGTTAGCAATGTGAAACATGAAGATTGCCTACTTCTCAGCAGGAGCTATCCTCATCGCCCTTCCAATCTGTATTCTCTTCTTCTTCCTACAAAAGAACTTTGTTTCAGGACTTACAAGTGGTGGCGACAAGGGATAATCTATCCCCGCCACCCTTTTTCATTTTGGAGCTTGTGACTATAAAACTATCTTGAAGCAAGCAATTTGTCTCCTAGACTTGAAATAAAGCACATTTCTCTATATAATAATACTCATATAGAAAACACCTTTTAGAAAGATACAAATGCTTCCATATCCATTTTCATATTTTTCAAGTATTTGGGGATTTCGTAAGCCCCTGTCCAAACGTTTTGGGCTCAACTGGTTTCAACTGCTCTTCACCAGTATCTTCCTCATCAGCTTGTCTATGGTACCCATTGCCATCCAAAACAGCTCACAGGATACTTATCCGCTAGAAACCTTTATCGATAATGTCTATGAACCATTGACAGATGAGGTTGTCCAGGATCTCTCTGAACACGCTACAATTATTGATGGCAAATTAACTTATACTGGAACAGCTAGTCAAACGTCTTCTATTGTGATCGGTCCAAATCAAAGCAAGGAATTACCTAAAGACTTGCAACTGCATTTCGATACAAAAGAACTGCTCATCAGCAAGGAAGGGAAGGAACTGACCCGCATCTCTTACCAAGCCATTCAGACTGAGAGTTTCAAACAAAGACAGCTTGACCCAAGCCATTTCTAAAGACTGGTACCAGCAGAATCGTGTCTATATCAGTCTCTTTCTAGTTCTCGGTGCCAGCTTCCTCTTTGGTTTGAATTTCTTTATCGTCTCTCTAGGAGCGAGTCTTCTCCTTTATATCACTAAAAAATCACGCCTCTTTTCATTTAGGACCTTTAAAGAGTGCTACCATTTTATCTTGAACTGTTTAGGATTACCAACTCTGATTACGCTTATTTTGGGACTATTTGGCCAAAATATGACAACCCTCATCACTATACAAAACATTCTTTTTGTTCTATATCTGGTCACTATTTTTTATAAAACGCATTTCCGTGATCCAGATTACCATAAATAGGAGATTTTTATGCCCGTTACGATTAAAGATGTGGCCAAGGCTGCTGGTGTTTCACCTTCAACCGTAACCCGTGTTATTCAAAACAAATCAACCATTAGCGACGAAACAAAAAAACGCGTTCGCAAAGCTATGAAGGAGCTTAATTACCACCCCAACCTCAACGCTCGTAGCTTGGTAAGTAGTTATACCCAAGTTATTGGCTTGGTCCTTCCTGACGACTCAGACGCCTTCTATCAAAATCCCTTCTTCCCATCTGTCCTCCGTGGTATCGCTCAGGTCGCTTCTGAAAACCACTATGCTATTCAGATTGCAACAGGTAAAGATGAAAAAGAGCGACTTAAAGCGATTTCACAGATGGTTTACGGTAAACGTGTGGATGGTTTGATCTTCCTTTATGCCGAAGAGGAGGATCCCTTGGTCAAACTGGTCGCTGATGAGCAGTTCCCCTTCCTCATCCTAGGAAAATCCATTTCACCCTTTATCCCTCTTGTCGATAATGACAATGTCCAAGCTGGTTTTGATGCAACCGAATATTTCATCAAAAAAGGCTGCAAACGAATTGCCTTTATTGGAGGGACTAAACGACTCTTCGTAACGCAAGACCGTTTAACAGGCTATGAGTCAGCCCTCAAACAACACCAACTGCCTATTGACGAAATTTGACCTATTTTGCAACGGAGTTCCTGGAAGAAAAAGGATATCAGTTTAGCCAACTCCTCTTTCAGCATGACCCACAAATCGATGCTATCATCACAACCGATAGCCTCCTAGCCGAAGGGGTCTGTGACTATATCGCTAAGCACCAACTGAATGTCCCTGTTCTCAGCTTTGACTCAGTCAATCCCAAGCTCAACTTGGCAGCCTATGTTGATATCAATAGCCTAGAACTTGGTCGTGTTTCTCTTGAAACTATCCTCCAGATTATCAACGATGCTAAAAGCAATAAACAAATTTGTTACCGTCAGTTAATCGCCCACAAAATTATCGAAAAATAAAAACCAGCTCGCGCTGGTTTTTTTAGTTACTAATTATCTGTTTCAACGAACCGTCCCAAAATATGAACATTCTCCGAGACAGAGACAAAGGCGCTTGGATCCACCTGTTTCATAATCTGTTTAAATTCATTAAACTCTGCACGTGTAATGACAGTGATTAAAACTGCCTTTCTTTCGTGATTATAGGTTCCTTCTGCATCGTGGATCATGGTTGCTCCGCGGTGCAACTTTTTATGGATTTTTTCAATTACCTTCTCTGGATGATTGGTCACAATCATGGCCTGCATCCGTTTTTGCTTGGTAAAGACAGCGTCTGTCACACGGCTAGAGACAAAGATGGTAATCATAGAGTAGAGAGCGTATTTCCAACCAAAGGTCAAACCAGCTATCAGCATGATAGTCCCATTTACCAAGAAAGAAATACTACCAACATTCTTACCCGTTTTCTTGCGAATGGTCAGGCTGACGATATCCGTCCCACCACTGGAGATATTGCTGCGAAGAGCAAAACCAATCCCCAAGCCCATGACAACACCCCCAAAAAGGGCATTGATAATGGGATCCTCCGTCAAGGTCGCCACAGGGACAAACTGGATAAAGAAGGAACTCATGGATACCGTTATAAAGGTAAAGACCGTGAACTTATGCCCAATCTGATACCAAGCTAAAACCATCAAAGGAAAATTAATGGCGTAGAAGGTCAGCGAAATCGGAATATGAAAACCAAACCAGTGATTACTCAAGGCAGAGATAATCTGTGCCAGACCTGTCGCACCACTCGAATACACATGTCCTGGTTGGAAAAAGAAATTGACCGCTACTGCTGATAAAAACCATAGACCAGAGAGGCCGAAATTTTTTCGTCATACTTTTCTCGGGAGATGCTTTGTAAGACACGTAAAATTTTTATCTGATAAGCAAAGCGGCGCAGATAATAGCGCCACCGCTTAATTCGTTTTGCTTGTTTCATCTTCTTCTACTTGTAAGCTGAGTTCCTCTAGTTGTTTGAGAGCTACTGTTGAAGGAGCTTGTGTCATTGGATCACTTGCCTTGTTGTTCTTAGGAAAGGCAATGACTTCACGGATATTTTCTTCTCCTGCAAGCAACATTACAAATCGGTCAAGCCCGATAGCCAAGCCACCGTGTGGTGGGAAACCATAGTCCATGGCTTCAAGAAGGAAACCAAACTGGTCATTTGCTTCTTCGGCTGAGAAACCAAGAGCCTTGAACATGCGTTCTTGAAGGTCTTTTTGGTTGATACGAAGGCTACCACCACCAAGCTCATAACCGTTCAAGACGATATCGTAAGCAATGGCACGAACCTTAGCCAAATCACCTTCTAATTCGTGAGCTGTTTCTTCCTGTGGAAGAGTAAACGGATGGTGGGCGCTCATGTAGCGACCTTCTTCTTCAGACCATTCAAACATTGGCCAATCAACCACCCAAAGGAAGTTGAATTTATCGTTATCAATCAAGCCAAGCTCTTTGGCAATACGTCCACGAAGGGCACCAAGAGTTGCATTGGCCACTTCAAGCGTATCCGCTACAAAGAGGACCAAGTCCTTATCTTTAAGATCAAGCGCTGTTGTCAATTCTGCTTGGATGCCTGTCAAGAACTTGGCAACTGGTCCATTTAATTCTCCATCAACAACCTTAACCCAAGCAAGACCTTTGGCACCATACTGTTTGGCTACTTCGGTCATCTTGTCTATGTCTTTACGTGAATAGTTGTCCGCAGCGCCTTTGACCACAATTGCTTTTACAGCAGGTGCTTCTGAAAAGACTTTAAAGTCTACACCTTTGACCACTTCTGTCAAGTCCTGAAGCAACATGTCAAAACGGGTATCTGGCTTATCAGAACCATAAAGAGCCATAGCATCATCGTATTTCATACGAGGGAATGGCAGCGTTACTTCGATGCCTTTGGTTTCCTTCATCACGCGCGCAATCAAGCCTTCTGTAATATCTTGGATTTCTTGCTCAGTAAGGAAGGATGTTTCTAAGTCAACCTGAGTAAATTCAGGCTGGCGATCTCCACGCAAGTCCTCATCACGGAAACATTTAACGATTTGATAATAACGGTCAAAACCAGCATTCATCAAGAGTTGTTTCGTGATTTGTGGACTTTGAGGAAGAGCGTAAAAATGCCCTTTATTAACACGAGACGGCACCAAATAGTCACGCGCCCCTTCAGGCGTTGACTTAGAAAGGAATGGTGTCTCCACGTCGATAAACTCCAACTCATCCAAGTAGTTGCGGATAGAGTGGGTCACCTTGGCACGAAGTTTAAGATTTCCAACATTTCTGGACGACGAAGGTCAAGATAACGGTAACGCAAACGTGTATCGTCATTGGCCTCAATGCCATCCTTAATCTCAAATGGGGTTGTCTTAGCTGTATTAAGCACTGTCAGAGCTGTCACGTTTAACTCAACTGCACCAGTTGGTAACTTATCATTGGCTTGCTCACGCGCAGCGACCTGTCCAGTCACCTCGATAACAAATTCGCTACGAAGGCTTTCAGCTGTTTCCATGACCTCTGCAGAGACTTTTTCAGGGTTAATAACCAACTGCATGATTCCTTCACGGTCACGAAGATCGATAAAGATCAAACCACCCAGGTCACGACGACGGCCAACCCATCCTTTCAAGGTTATTTCTTGTCCGATGTGTTCCTCGCGAACACGACCAGCATACATACTACGTTTCATTATTTCTCTCCTCTTTTATTCTGTTACTATTTTACCATAAAAGCGCAGGCTCTTCATGAAAATCATCAGAAAAGTTTGCCAGTCTTTAAAAATCAAGTGAAGACTCTAAAAATTGACGCCCATACAAAAATCCGATGAAGTTCACCGGACTCTTTTATTTTGAATTTTTGCCTGCTTTACGCTTTTCAGCAATTTCGGCTGCCTTTCGAGGCAAGACAATTTCCGTTGTATAAGCTGTCCCAAAGCGCAAGACACCTGCAATAGGGGCAAAGACAACTGCTAGATAGTTGTAGAAGAAATCGCCCTTAAAGGCATAAGCTAGCGCCCCAATGATGAAAAATAGAACAACTGCTTGAATCACTGCTAATAAAATTACTCGTTTCATGTGACCTCCTGACTCTATTATAGCATGAGAATCATCAAAAAGCTGACTAAATTATTCAAAGCGTGGAGAGAAATGCTGTAAAGAAGACCTTTTCTGCTAATATAAGCCAAGCCCAAGCTAAAACCAAGACTAGTATAGACTAAAAATTGTTGCACATCACCTGGGAAATGAATCAAGGCAAATAGAACACTAGATACCAGAAGAAAAATCAGAGTTTGTTTACTATTGTCCTGCTTAGGAAAGAGATAGCGTGCCAACATCCCTCTAAAGATAAGCTCTTCCGTCAAAGGAGCAAAAATAACGACCGCAAAGAATGAGAAAAGTGGTTGAGACAAGGTCAAGTCTGTCGCCATTTGTTGATTTACTGAAGGATCATTTGGCAAGAAAAACTGGACAACCAGAGATAAGAACCAAACCAAGGCAGGGAGCCAAATAAATCGGTTGAAGGCATTCTTCTCAATATGGACAGGACCTTTCTGATACCATTTGTAAATGCCGTACACATAAACTCCAGCCAAGGCCACATAGAGCAAGGTCACAGCATAGGGTGAAGCGCCTAAGGCAAGTGACGTAGTCGCCAACCCCTGAATAAAGCCATAGATAAAGAAAAAGGATAGAAGGGCTAGAAGAAACCAGCCGAGGTTTTTAAGTAGTTTCATAAAGGTCTCCTATCTTGCTTTATAGCTGTTTTTTAATACAAAGAGGTTTGCTATCCCTAACACAAGTACCCAGGCAAGTAACATGCCGATATTAGAAAAAGATATTTCCCCACCTTTTTTATTTAAAAGATTTACAATTGGACCAATAAAAGAGTAATCTAACACTTTCTGAGCCGTATCATTTTGAAGAGCAATCATAGGTAAAAAAGAGACAATAAACACAGGAAAGATACTATAGACTTGCGCTTTAGATTGAGTATCTGACACCGCACCGATTAGAAGGTTGAGAAAAATAACACTAATAGTTGCTAGGAGCAAATAGATAGCATAGGCAAATAAATAACCAGATACATCTACTTTAAGATAGATGGGAAGTACAATCATAGCAACCAACATTATCAAAATAGGGAGAACGAGCATACTGAAAGTATATTCTGTTGCTGTCACACCACTTAGAATGAGTGATTTGAGATTTCGTTTTTCCTTATCTTCTGCCATCATAATCGATACCATATAACCACTTCCCATGCTCAAGACCATCGTCAAGCTAGCAGATAGTAAAAATAGGCTCAATTGTCCATTCTTATTTGAAAGTTCATTATATAAAACAGCAATACCAAAAGGCATCAATAAAGTCGCTAACAAAGTTGAATTGCTGATAAGAACTTGTAATCTTAACCATAGTAGGGCATTTAATTTTCTAAACATCTAACTTTTCTCCTGTCAATCTGATAAAGATCTCTTCTAAAGTCGGCTCACAAGAGTGAACCATCATCAAATCTGTCGTGTCTAAATGTGGCAATTCTTCAAATGGAACTATCTGTTCTCGTCCATCATTATAAACCACACGTACTTTCTTATCCACATGGTACTTCTGGATAATATCTTGTGGACTTCCATACTCTATTAAATTACCCTTATTTAAAAGAGACAAGCGATTACAAAGCAGAGTTGCTTCATTCATATCATGCGTGGTCAGAAAGATAGTTGTCCCCGCCTGCTTTAATTCTTGAAGTAGGGTATGAATCATCTTAGATGTTGTAGGGTCTAAGCCACTGGTTGGCTCATCTAGAAAGAGAATCTTAGGAGCATTCAGAAGGGCACGAGCCAAGAACATTCGTTGTTTCATTCCTGTAGATAGTTTTTCTGCGATGATGTCTTTAGCATCTGCCAATCCAACCTGTTGGAGCACCTGATTTACTCTATCTGACTTGAGACCATACAGCTTAGCATAGATGAGAAGATTTTTGTAAAGACTCATCTTTTCATAAAAACCACTGCCATCACTAACAATACCGATTTGTTCCAAATCATTTGAGGTTAAATCTTGAGAATTCTTGCCTAACAAAACTGTTTTACCTTGATCTGCAGCCAACTGTCCTGTTAAGACATTGATCATGGTTGTTTTACCTGAGCCAGAAGGGCCAAGAAAACCAAAGATTTCGCCCTCCTTAATCTCAAAAGAAATCTGATGAAGAGCTTTTTTGCTCCCAAAACTTTTGCTTACATTTTCAACACGAATCATAGAAACTCCTTTATTTGAAATAGCGTTTTACCATAGGTAACTGCATCACATTGATATAAATATGGATAGCTCCTACAAGCAAGAAAGCTAGTAACTGAATCTCTCCTGTCAAGAAAGAAATGATAAAAAGAAAAATATATAAGACTGGCAAGACATACTGATTTAATTGGAATAAAATCCGAAAACTCTGTTCCAAATTAGCCTGGCGCTCCCCTTCATCATAAGAATTGATATATTCCAAGACATCCTTTGGTGTAGAGAAAAATGCCAAATCAAACTGACGAACAATCGCAATGGTTTTATAAAAATATTTTTGAACATTAAAAATCAACACTAATCCCAAAAAAGAAAGAGATAAGGTTAGATTGCTTCTATTTAGTATAACCACTTCACTTACTGAAATGAAGAGAGCCAATAAAATCGCTACGTTTGTAATATTAAAAGCAATGTTACCAAACTCAAGATTCCGGTACATTTGCACATAATATATTTCATTCAGGTCATCATCCATTTCCTCTTGATACAAGGAATGAAATTTTCTGCTTTTCTTTAAGAAATTGAAAGTCAAAAGAATGCTAATGAAACCTATCAGTAAACAAATAGCTGATATCCAGGGTATTAAGATTTTTACATCTAAAATAATTCCGTTGGATTCGGCACCAGCTTTAAACATCCCTACAAAACCGCCCAAGAAACCTCCTAAGACAACAGACATTAAAAATAACAATCCACCTTTATTTTTCTTTTTCATTTTCATTCTCCTTTTTCACTTGCTAGATTTTTGGATTTCTTTTCAATCCATTCAATTACTGGGATGAGAGCAAAGTAGGCCCAAATAAATTGGTTACTTTGATATGGATTAAACCAACCTAAGTCTATCCCAATCAACAGAAGCACGCTGACTAATAGAGCTGTGACCACTACATAATAAATCACTTTAAACTTATTCATCACTCGTCCTCCTCCAAGCGAAATACCGATTCGACTGTTTCGTTGAAAATTTGAGATATTTTCAAGGCAATGATAATGGATGGGGTGTACTCATCCCGTTCTAGTAGGCTAATGGTCTGTCTGGAAACCTCTGCTAGCTTGGCTAGTTCGGTTTGATTGAGGCCATCGCGAGCCCGCAGCTCCTTTAGACGATTTTTTAGTTGCATGTTACACACCTACTTTCCGTCAAATTCAACGGTTTGGATATCCTCAATGCGTTGTAGTTTGAATTTTTCTTTTCCTTTTTTATCAACACGACGTAGCTTGACCCATTCCTCATCTACATCTACAACTTCCCAGTTGTCTGTTCCAAAAACTTGTCCAACGATTGTCGGTGTTTTCCCAATCAATTCTTTTAAAATTCTTGACATTTCTTTATTTCCTTTCTGTTTTTGCTTAATTCTTTTGATTTTATTCTCCAGTTTCTTGACCTTTTGGGAATGGTAGATATAATACATAATCACAAGAGGTACAAATCCTAATGCCCACATAATCGTTTCTTTCTCCTTTTCTCTTAACTTGCTTACATTGTAACACATCTTTTTCTTTTTGACAAGTATATTTGTCAAAAAGTTTATGATTTTTGTCATTTTGCAAAAGAAAAAGGTCAGGAGTAAGGTCCTGACCAGTTTATCTACTATTAAAAGCCTAATTTTTCAAAGATTTCCGAGAAGTTTTGGCTGATTGCCTCAAGTGACACTTGCACTTCTTCTCGTGTTTGGTTGTTCTTGACCGTCACTTGTCCGCTTTCGACTTCGCTCTCTCCTAGGGTGATGAGGGTCTTAGCCGCAAAGACATCGGCTGACTTGAACTGAGCTTTTAGTTTACGATTGAGGTAATCACGCTCTGCTTTGAATCCTTGTTGGCGAAGGGCTTGCACCAATTCCAAGGCCTTGACATTTGCCCCTTGACCCAAAACTGCGATATAGACATCTAAGGCGTTTTCGATAGGGAGGGCCACACCTTGCTTTTCAAGAATGAGAAGTAGGCGCTCTACACCAAGTCCAAAACCAAATCCAGCAGTTTCAGGGCCACCAAAGTAAGCAACCAAACCATCGTAGCGACCACCCGCACAAACTGTCAAGTCATTGCTCTCGATTTCTGTGATGAACTCGAAAATGGTGTGGTTGTAGTAGTCCAGACCACGCACCATATTGGTATCGATGATATAGTCTACTCCAAGATTCTCCAACATCTGACGCACAGCATTAAAATGAGCTTGGCTTTCTTCATCAAGGAAGTCTAAGATAGAAGGCGCATTCTCGACTGCTACCTTGTCTTCTTTTTCCTTAGAATCCAAGACACGGAGAGGATTTTCCTCCAAACGACGTTGGCTATCCTTAGACAAGGTCTCCTTGAGCGGTGTCAAATAGTCAATCAAGGCTTGACGGTAGGCCGCACGGCTCTCAGGATTTCCAAGAGTGTTAAGATGTAATTTGACACCTTGGATGCCGATTTCTTTCAAGAAATGAGCTGCCATAGCGATGGTTTCCACATCGGTAGCTGGATTGCTAGAGCCAAAACACTCAACACCAATCTGGTGGAATTGGCGCAAGCGCCCTGCCTGTGGACGCTCATAACGGAACATAGGTCCCATATAGTAGAACTTGCTTGGCTTTTGCACTTCTGGCGCGAAGAGTTTATTTTCCACGTAGGAACGGACAACTGGCGCAGTTCCTTCTGGACGGAGGGTAATATGACGGTCACCCTTGTCATAGAAATCGTACATTTCCTTAGTTACGATATCCGTTGTATCTCCGACAGAACGGCTGATGACCTCGTAATGCTCAAAAATAGGCGTGCGCACTTCTGCGTAGTTGTAGCGCTTGAAAATTTCACGGGCAAAGCCTTCAACGTACTGCCATTTGGCAGACTCAGCAGGTAAAATATCCTGCGTTCCTTTTGGTTTTTGTAATTTCATAGGGAATCCTCTTTAAACTTAATAGTCTTATTTTACCATAAATAGAGGGATTAAGACAGTATGAAAAAAATTAGGATTTAGATATCATTTTTGAGATTAATAACTGTCAAAAGAATAGCTATCAAGGAGAGACCAACAAATAGCATCCAAGTCAACTGTATATTCCACACAGCTATAAGTGAAAAACAAGCTGTTCCCACAGGTATGGATAAAGTAAACAATAAACCTAAAAAATTACTGGTACGAGCTAGAACATCTGGAGCTAGATTTTTCATGAGCATGGCACTAATCTTTGGTTGAACTTTACCACACACATACAGAGTTGAAAAGAGAAATAGTAAACCAAGTACGACTTGATTGAATAAATTAGCTAGACCAATTAGACTGAGTCCTACGGTCGCCCACATCATCAATCTAGGCAAAGACTGCTTCCCAAAATAATCATTGCCCGTAAGGCTACTGATGATGATTGCTACTAAAACACAGAATTGATTGATAAATAGTGCCTCTGTGTAAGAAAAATTCAAGAGAGAATGGCTCAAAAAGAAGATGTTATAGATGCTTCCTAAAGCCCCACCCAAGGCATTAATAAGCAAGACAGCAAAGATCATGAATCCAAAGTTTTTCTGTCCACCTTTAAGAAAAACAAGACGTAAATTTCGGTAAATTGTTAGGAACTGGTCTTTGATAGAAAGCTTCTCATTTTTTAGTGATTCACCATCAGCAGATGACATTGACAGGCTTAATTTGCTTTTTCCTAAAAAGAGAACAAAGGCTGATACTAGGAAAAAGCAGGCATTGATTCCCGCAACGAGGGAAAAATTGTTGACTGATAGACCTAAGAGCCACACTCCGAAAGCTTGACCACCAATGGCTGAAATATAGGTGATAAACTGTGAAAAAGCATAAGCCTCCATTAGATCGTCTTCAGCTACTTTTTCCTTAATAAGAGGCATGCGCAGGCCACCTGCAAAATCACTGATGACATCACTAATGACATTGATCAAACACAGGCTAGAAAAGGCAAAGAGACTAGCTTGCTGAACAACTAGGGCTGCTAGAAAAAATAAAACCGCCTGAAACAAACCGCTATAGACCATCCATTTGACCTTATCCCTCGTGTAATCTGCCCGAATCCCTACAAAAACTGTAAAGAGAGTCGGAATAATCATGACAATATTCGCCATAGCAACAGCAAAGGAGGCTTGTGGCAGGGTCGATGCATAGACGATAAAGACCAGGTTAAAAATTGAAGCACCAAAAGCATTGAAGAAGCGTGACAAAGTCAAGAGTCGATAAGCTTGATTTCTAAACAATAGTTTCATAGATAATCTCCCTTCTTGTTCGAAGTTTTATGTGAAGTATGACTATAGTATAGCACTTAGAAATTTTAGAGGAAAAACTTTTGAATATATGCAACAAATGAAATGAGCAAAAAGAAACGATAGAATTTCTCCAGTGACACGAGAGAGCCCAACAGTTCTATCGCTTAAAATTTCAAATAGTTTTCTTAGTTTGCAGATATTCAACAATCGGAGGTTTTTCTATAGTATTCGGCAGATTTATTACAGCCGAGCATCTCAAAAATACGGACAGCATCTTCCATCTTTTTCTGACCTTCCTTGACTCTGCCTTGCTTGCTATCAAGGAGACCTTCCGCCCACAAATAGACAATTCGGAAATAGGTTTCATTTTCATTGTAGAAATGCTCTTCGATAACACGTTTAAAATAAGAGGCATTGGTAAATTCTTCACACTCAATGCTGGCTAAAAAACCATTCAATAGTATCGTATGAAAAAGGTTTCGATTACCAGACATTTCCATTAGAAAATCAGATTTACGTACCATTTCTCGTACATATCTAGTAAAAAGAGAAGCAGATAAAAAGGGAGAACTGACTGAAAATAAATTGAGTTCATAGATTCCCCAAATCTCGGTAGAAAACAAATAATCATGAAGGACTTTCCCCTCCTCTGCCGTTAACTCTACCCTTTCGTCCATGCTCTTCATATAAGACTTGATAAGAATGGCATTTAGAATATGTTTCTGTTTGTTTTGAGAATGGGCATGCTTTGATACTCCCTGCGATACAAGCCCTCAAGAGGTGCTATATTCTTTGGATCCAAGACATCTATGATTTCTTTTCTCAACTCAGAATCTGTATCATACTGAAAACCTCTCGCCAGAAAGAGGATTTCCTCTACACTGGCAGATATATTTTCTAGGGCAAATAGAAACTTTTCCACCGAAAGCTCACTCTGACCTGTTTCAAATCGAGATAACATAGACGGCGAAAATTGTTCCCCAGTTGCTTGTCTCAGCGAGATATTTCTTGACTCTCGTAATTGTCTAAAGACTTTTCCAATCTGCTCCATAGGCTTCCCCTTGATTTAGCATTTTCTTTATATTATCATAGTTTTTCAGAAAATTCATCAAAAACTTGCCAAATTGTCAGAATTATGAGAAAATAGAGGATATTTATCACGTGGAGGGACTGTAATGAGAGACGATATCAAAATCAATGACCGCGCTTTGGCCTTGCAAGACCAAATTATCGAAAAACTAGAGAAGGTTTTTGATACAGATGTGGAATTGGATGTGTACAATCTAGGGCTGATTTATGAAATCAATCTAGACGAAACAGGTCTCTGTAAGATTGTCATGACCTTCACTGATACCGCCTGTGATTGCGCCGAAAGCCTGCCTATCGAAATCGTTGCAGGTCTGAAACAAATCGAGGGTATCGAAGATGTCAAGGTTGAAGTTACTTGGTCGCCTGCCTGGAAGATTACACGAATCAGTCGCTACGGCCGCATTGCCCTTGGACTGCCACCTCGTTAAGCAGGCAAATTACTTTTGAAGATGAAAAAAAGCAAGCTAAAATTGGCTTGCTTTTTGAGTTTATTTTTTTACCTGACTTGTCCATATTCCAGAAGTCTGTCACGGCTCCGCGTGAAGCAGATGATACGATATGGGCATATTTACCGAGGACACCACGACTGTAAAGCGGTGGCAAGATTGTTTCTGCCTTGCGTTGTTCAAGTTCTTCTTCGGATACGGCCATGGAAATTTCTTTGGTATCTTGGTCAACCGTAACGATATCACCTGTACGAAGGTAAGCGATTGGTCCACCATCCTGAGCTTCAGGAGCGATATGTCCAACAACCAGACCATAAGTACCGCCAGAGAATCGGCCGTCTGTCAAGAGGGCAACCTTGTCTCCTTGACCTTTACCAACAATCATTGATGAAAGTGACAGCATCTCAGGCATACCAGGACCACCTTTAGGTCCAACGAAACGAACAACGACTACATCGCCATCAACGATTTCATCTGTCAGAACGGCCTGAATCGCATCTTCTTCTGAGTCAAAGACTTTAGCTGGACCAACGTGACGACGCACTTTAACACCTGATACCTTAGCAACCGCACCGTCTGGTGCAAGGTTCCCGTTCAAGATGATAAGCGGACCATCTGCACGTTTTGGATTTTCAAGTGGCATGATGACTTTGACCTGGAGTGAGGTCTGCAAAGTCAGCCAAGTTCTCAGCGACAGTCTTACCAGTACATGTGATGCGATCTCCATGAAGGAAACCATTTGCCAGCAAGTACTTCATAACCGCAGGCACACCACCGACTTCGTAAAGGTCTTGGAAGACATACTGACCAGATGGTTTCAAGTCAGCCAAGTGTGGCACACGTTCTTGAATCGTATTGAAGTCCTCAAGAGACAAGTCAACATTGGCAGCATGGGCAATGGCAAGCAAGTGAAGAGTGGCATTTGTAGAACCACCGAGAGCCATAGTTACAGTGATGGCATCTTCAAAGGCTTCACGAGTCAAGATATCTGACGGTTTGAGACCGAGCTCCAACATCTTGACAACAGCACGTCCTGCTGCTTCGATGTCTTCTTTCTTGTCAGCTGATTCAGCTGGGTGAGATGAAGATCCTGGTAAACTCATACCAAGAACTTCGATAGCAGTCGCCATGGTATTAGCAGTATACATACCACCACAGCCACCAGGGCCAGGGCAGGCATTACATTCAAGACGTTTCACGTCCTCAGCTGTCATATCACCGTGGTTCCATTTTCCAATCCCCTCAAAGACAGAAACCAAGTCAATGTCTTTGCCATCAAGATTTCCCGGTGCAATAGTTCCACCATAGGCGAAAATGGCTGGAATATCCATATTAGCAATAGCAATCATAGAACCAGGCATGTTCTTGTCACAGCCACCGATAGCAACAAAGGCATCCACATTGTGACCACCCATAGCCGCCTCGATTGAGTCCGCAATGATATCACGAGATGTTAGAGAGAAACGCATACCAGGCGTTCCCATAGCAATCCCGTCCGCTACGGTAATGGTACCAAACTGCACAGGCCAAGCACCTGCCGATTTGACACCTTCTTTAGCTAATTTCCCAAAATCATGCAAGTGGATGTTACATGGTGTATTTTCCGCCCAAGTCGAAATTACCCCAACAATCGGTGTTTCAAAGTCCTTATCTGTCATACCAGTCGCACGAAGCATGGCACGGTTTGGTGATTTTACCATGCTGTCATAAATGCTACTGCGGTGACGTTTATCTAATTCAGTCATTTGTTCCCTCCCATTTCAGTTTTTACTATTATAGCACATTTTAAAAGCAATGAACAGAAGAAAATTCTTGAATTTTCAGAAAATTTCGATTAATTCAATTGAATGACTTCTAATTTTTTCATCTTTTTTTGTCAAGTAACTTTACTTTACAAAAAAAATGTGTTATCCTAGTATGGTTGATGAAAATCAGTAGATTGAATCGAATATAAATACCTAAAGGAGAAATCAAAATGGCAGTACCTGCACGTCGCACTTCAAAAGCGAAGAAAAACAAACGTCGTACACACTACAAAGTAACAGCTCCATCTGTAAACTTTGACGAAACTACTGGAGATTACTCACGTTCTCACCGTGTATCACTTAAAGGATACTACAAAGGACGTAAAATCGCTAAAGCTGCATCAGCTGAATAATAGAAGGGAGATACCATGCGCGTAAATATTACACTTGAACACAAAGAATCTGGTGAACGCTTGTACCTTACTTCTAAAAACAAACGTAACACTCCAGACCGTCTTCAATTGAAGAAATACTCACCAAAACTTCGCAAACACGTTGTGTTTACAGAAGTTAAATAAGCATACCTAACTCAAAACGCCTTACTGGGCGTTTTTTGCTTTATTAGTTAGCAATCTATAGCTTTTCAGGAGAGATTTATGGCGTTTTATCTTTGGATGTTCCCTCTACTTTTTATCTTTCACGATATGGAAGAAATTATCGGTCTTGTCCCTTGGATTCATTTCAACGAAACCTTGCTGGCCCAAAGGCTCCAACTATTCTCAAAATCCACAAAGAAATGACAACAGAGGGATTTGCCCTTGCTGTTTTTGAGGAATTCATCCTTGTCTTATCCATCACTTTATTAGCGTATTTTACTCAATCTAGAGTTTTCGAATTAATTTGGTTAGGGGGATTTGTGGCCTTTGCTCTTCATCTCTTGCTCCATATCGGACAATCAATCCTTCTTCGCAAGTATATCCCTGCTCTGATTACTTCTACCATTTGTTTTCCTATCAGTGCTTATTTGATTACAGACATCGTGCATTTGTGGCGAGTTTCGACTAGTGAATTTTTCCTATTTTCACTGGTCGGTTCAGGAATCGTCGTTATCAATCTCCTCTTTGCTCTCTGGCTTGGGAAAAAGTATTCCGCCTGGATTGTCCACAAAAACGAATAAAATCCCCTGCAAATCTACATTGCAGAGGATTTATTTTTATTCTTGTACTTCTTTCTGGGCGGCCTTACCTTGGTCTAGAAGGGCTTGGACAATTTTCTCATCGCGTAGTTTGACAGAATCGTTGATCATTTCTGCGGACTTGACGATGGTTGTTTCTAGTTGGGCACGTTTCTGGCGTCCCAATTCAATAGCTGCGACGATACCCTGGTTTTGAGCGACCAGACTTTCAGCCAGTTTGGTAACCGATTCGACAGCGACTGTCGGGCTTTGGGCAATTCGTTCCATCTGCGGAATCACTTCTTTGCTGGTCTCAGCTAGCATCTGAAGGGCAGCATTGTTGGCATTGACAATGGCATCTGCCACGACACCTGATTTCATGGATTGTTGCAAAATACCAAGTTGGGCAATGGAAAGCTTCATTGTTGGAATCGTATTGCGACGAAGCATGCCCAATTTTTGGCGCATATCAGATGACACCTTCACAAGATTGCGCATCTGAGGTGTTGTTGCCCAGGCAACATAGAGACGGCTGACATACTCAGTATGTTGTTGTTCGAGGGTATTGACCACTTCTGCCATGCGGGCCAATTCTTGTGACTTGGTTTGGTATTCTACCGTACTTGTATCGAGTTGGTCAGCTTGGGCCTTCAGTTCGGCAGCGCGCTTGCCAGCTTCTGTCTGACTAGCTTCGATAAAGGAAATCACTCCCACTAGATTTTCAATGGATTTAGTATTGTCCTCAATCAACATCTCAGCTGAAACGATATTTCGAGCTAAGACATCTTCTTGCTTGACCACTGCGGCAGCCATACCATCGAGCTTTTGCTCCACTGTTTTTGAATCAAAGTAAAATTCTTGTAGGGTATTCTTGCTCTTGTTAAACAATCGTTGCAAAAAGTTTGGTTTTTCTTCTAACTCAGCAATTTCAGCGTTCTTGTATTTGACTACAAAGCCTTGCAACTCACGGTTGGTATTCTTGAGTAAGTCATCCACTTGGGGAATCTGCAGTTTCTTTTGTTCTGACAAGATACGATTGACTGTATTATTCACACCTTCTACAGCAGATTGGCCAAAATCTAAGAGAGCATTTTGATTGGTGACAAACTGGTCTACCAACTGGGGCACGTGCGCCTTGATTCCTTCTTGCTGCTCAGGGCTCAGCTTCTCAAGGAAGGTCAAGGTCTTGTCTGAGCCAGTATTTGTCTCGATGATTTGGGTTGTTTTATCCACCTTAGCTACTGTATTATTGGCAATCTGGTCAATATCAAAATTAAATTCTGTCATGGTTACTCCTTTGTTTCTAACCTATTCTTTACGATCTTTTTCTAAGATACGCAGACTGATATCAAAATCTCGCATATCTGTTTCATTGAGTTCTCTCAAAACTTGGTCCAGCTCAAGGTCAAATTGTTCGATAGCTGCTTTAGCTTGTTGCAAACGTTCTTCTGCTCGATTATAGTTTTTAGGATTGGCCTTAATCTTTAAATAGCCTTCTAAAATCGTTTTGAATTTCTCCATCTTCAAACTATGAATGGCCGTCAATTCTTCCTTATCCCCCTCGGCAGAGGTGGCAATCTTGTCTAAAATGGCCTGATGATCAATGGCAATATTGGCCAAGGTCTGGGACAATTCTGGAGCTAATTCCTCTGGCTCCGCATTATCAAGATCTACCTGACTTTCTCTATCCAAACGTTCTAGCTGAACATCGATGTTTGCCCTTACTGTACGAACCTTTTTATCAATACGGTTATAAACATCAGCATCGATATAGGACTTGAGACGATCCGCCTCCTGATGGATTTCCCTCAGTTCAATCAATACTTGATTGGCCAGACTTTTATAGGACTCTGAGCCTTTTTCTACTAAAGTTTCCTCTAACTGCTGAATATCCTTGTCCGCCTGACGAATCCGAGCTTTTAAAAGCTCAATCCGATCGTCGAGCGAACGATCCTGCAAAAGAGGATAGCGCCAACGTTTATAGAGACGATAACCACCATAGCCTAGCAGGACACAAGCCGCAAGCGGAAGAGCATATTGAACCAAGAGTCCCAATAAGAACAAGAAGCCCCAAAAATAGAGACAGCCTTTCCAAAAACCATTACCCGATTTCATAAACATTCCTTATTTTCAATTTATAAGTCTATTTTAGCACAAAAGAGCAAAATGAGGGCGGAAATCCCCTAGAAAAGAGTTGATTTCTTTGCTGTAGAATGGAGCTTGGTAGCGCGTGTGCTCATTTCAGTAGAGCTGACTTAAACCACAAACACACTCTGAGGAATATCAAAATAAATCGAAAGAAAAGTATGGTAAAGTATATCCAGACAAACATTTTCTGTGTACAATCCTTCACCGTCCTCGCTGACAAAACCGACATAACTAGAATCTTTGTCGCTCCATATAACATTATCTATGAAAAACATTGGCATAATCATTTGCTAAATTTATTGACTATAGGATATCGGAAATAGGTAGTTGTTTTGAGATTCTACTACATCACTCACAATAAATCAATATTATCTTCCTTTAATAATTTTAAGCTGATATCGAATTCTCTTAGCTCATTATTATTCAACATCTTTAAAATAGCAATTTGTTGGTCATAAAAAAATTAACTATTATTGTTTCAGCATCCTCCAGTCGCTGTTCGCTATTTTTCAACTAAATTAGGATTTTTCAATAATTTTTATAGTAACCATCAACTACATCACTAAAACGCTTAATATATATTTCTTGACTAGTTATTAATTCTTCTCTTCTATCTGAAAATTTCTGAATTTTTTTCAAGAATTACAATATTTTGTCGTTCTATTTCTTGAATAGTTTTTTTATAATATTAGCTCGAGCTAATTCACTGGTTTCAGAACCCTCCTCAAACATGTCCTTTCTATCTGTATATTTTTGTTCGAAGTGATCTTCTTGCATAATTTGTAAAATCTCAGCTTTCTCATCTATAGTATATTCTACAGATAGCGATGTACGCTCAATAGCTTTCAACATTATTTCTTTTTTTTCGTTTAATTTATTATAAATTTTCTTATCAATCGTACTACGGCTCTCAGGCTGGCCATTTAAACAAAAATAATAATAATTTGTCTCCTGACCTTTGTTTAATCCTAATCGATGAATACGGTCACGAGATTGTAGCATATGAGTTAAATTAAATGAATATTCAAGATAAATTGCATCGTGCGAAATCATATGTAGTGAAACAGATTCTGCTAAGGTATGAGGATTTGTCACTAACACATCATAAATGCCTTTTTGAAAATCAAGAATAATTCGTTCTCGCTCTTCACTTTCAATTCCTCCATAAACTACCGCTACTTTATATCCTAATTCATTCAAATGGTTTTGAACCTTAAAAATTGTATCTACAAAAAGACACCAAATAATATGAATACGATTTTCTTTAATTAAATTGACTGACAATCTCATACAGGATAAAAATTTAGATGACTCACCTATAGCATCAATCAATGATAACTCACTATCAGAATAAGATGGAGAATCCTGCAAAGGAAGGAAATCAATTTCCAGAGAATCTTCTCCATAACCTGCATACATTTCTTCAGTTAGACTATTTTTTAACAATGATGGATTTGAAGATAGTTGTATTAAACGAATGTATAATTGAAATGGATTTCTTGAATATTTTCTCCATAAAAGGTTTATTAGTTGTTGCTCATTCTGATTAGCTATAACATCGCATATATAATCAGGATTTTCTGGAGGTACACCTAATTCGTGTTTTGTAACTCTCCAAAAGAACGGAAATAATTTATTATTAATTTCTTCTTTTTAACAATTCCGAAGGATTATTTAACATTGGCAATGATATAGAAAAAAATACTTCCTATATTCATCTTTGTATAGAATATTTAAAAAAATTCCATATATCAGAATAAGAATTTGGAATGGGTGTCCCAGTCAACACATAACGAAAAATTTGTTAATTGAGCCAATTCAATTGCTATTAGAGAACGTTCAGAATTTACACGCTTTATCTTATGAACTTCATCAAAAAAACTAACATTGTTCTATCATCAATTATCTTTTTCTAATTCGTATCGATAACTAACTATAGCTTCATAATTGAACAAGAATAGATTATAATGTTGAACATTTTTTTGTACAGCATCTCTCTTCTGAAGTCAGAATTATGAATATCTATAACCATCAACTCTCGTTTATTACCAAAAACATTCTTAAATTCTTCTTTCCATGATAAAAAAGAATTTTTAGGTCCTATTACAACTATTTTATCAACTTTATTAATAGATTCGCTGCTCAAATAGGCATACGTCCCATAAACCATAGATGTTTTTCCAGCTCCAGGAACAGAAAAATTTGCTACTCTATTCATTATCGCTTGATAAAAACTTACTCTATTTTGTATTTCATACAACGGACGACTGACTTGTTCATTGACAATTTTTACAAATTGTTGGAACTCATCGAAATAACTATCTTTGTTTTCTTTTATTTTTAAGCCTCGTTTAGCTATTTCTTCAATCTCAAACTTCGAATACTGAATAAATGATATTACAGAAGCGGATATTTGAAATTCTATTCCTTCTCTATCAGAATATCTTCTCAGGTGTTGAATAATATCCTCTATTTCTACATATGATAAATTTTTTTCTTAAAAATCCCATAAATTTTTCTGAGTTTAGATATTTTTTTGCCTTATCTTTTTTATAGAACGATTTGTAGAATTTATTTTATAACTTGAAAATTTTTCTTCAACCTTTAACCCATCATCAAAATCTAGAATTAATAAATTATCTCCCATGTTTAAGACTACCCATTTCTATAAACAATTTAACTTTTTCTAAAGTTTCACTCATATTTCTTAAAACTGATAAAAATTGCTGTTTAGAAGTGGTTCCCATTCTCTCAACTGCTTCTTTATCCACTTCTTGTAAAATACGGTAACTTTTTTCTAAAATTTCAATGGGTTGAATTTTAGCAGTAGATAGTTTTTTACTTTCAACTGCTTCTTCCGTCAGTTTAGCAATTCGTCTACTTAAATCAGTGGCCATTTCAACTGAATGTTTCTCCGAAATTTTTTCCTTTACAGAATCCGACTCAAAATAATCATTAGCATCATCTAAAATTTCATCTTCTTCTATATCTTCAAATAATTTTTCAGAATGCTCTCTATCCTCTAGAACTTGTTTCAACTCTCGAATTTTTCTTGTAATATCACCGTCTAGACTCATAATATTTAAAAATAGATACTCTTTTGCATCATCAATCCTATCAGGATCTAACTTAGAACTTTTTATTATTTTTTGTACTTCTCGTAAAGGGCCATCAATTTTTTGGTCCCTTGCAATATAGAATTTTAATGGCTGGTTAATATATTCCAAATAGTCCAACATCAATTGAGCTAATTCAACTTCATCTTTAACTTTTTTTATCGATAAGTGTGTCTCTCGTGAATACTCTTCAACCGTAAAATTACTCTTATCACTTATTAAGTCACGATAAATATCTACTAATCTATCAATAGGGTTATAATCAACCCTGGACTCAACTGCATGCTGAAGATTTAATTCCAAGCGCTTTATATCTTTCTCAGTATAAAGTCTCTCATCCAAAATAACTGCTTCTAAATAATTAAATTCTGCACCTGCACCTTCTCTAGATAATTGTCTTAGAGAGGTAAATCGTCTATTTCCATCTAAAACAATACCGTTTGAAAGAACTACTGCAGGTTCAGTTTGTGACATTATTTGGATATTTCTTTTTGTTTTCTTCAATGCATCTGGATTACTTCGCTCAATGTAATTTTCTATAATATCATTGAATTCCACTAAATTATCCTTAGGAAATTCATTTCCTTCATCAATATACTGTGATACGTAGGTTGCAATACGACCATTCTTCTTGTTATATCTTAAAAATTCCAATGGGATACGATAAACATCAAAAATCTTAATTTGCCCTTGCAAAGAAAGTTTTTTTAGTTGAAATTATCTCTCCAAGTTGTTTTTTTCAAATAAATTCATCATTTATATACCTCATTTAAATATTCCGCCTTATCAACATATAATTTATTTAGAGCTTTCGAATAAACGGCTCCTACATTTATCAACCGTTCAATAACATCAGCTTCATAAAACTCTATTCCATATTGTTGTTCAATATCGGCAATAAAATCTTCTACTTTACACGATCCATATTCCAACAACAAATCTTGAAAAAAATCATCCAATGTTTTTCTTATCATCTGATTTATAAAATAAGATTGCTTTTTTTAAGCATGCTACGATTTGTTGCACTATAAACAATACTTATTAAATTAGAATTAACTAGCAAACGTTCAAGTGAAATTATGCTAAATCCATCATCAATTAATCCATCATGAAAACCATCTTTTATGATAGATTCTAATGTAAAATAATGATTCTCTGATACAAAAGGATTCCACATTTCTTATAAAATCCTTAAAATTTTTTTCACAAAAAAATCTCTATTCTTAATAAATGTTAAATTTAGATATTTTTTTCTCAGCAATTTTTAATATTTTTGTACTCTAATTCCATATATGGAATAATCATTGAATTTTTGGTTTAACGCATATACAAGGGTAGGAGGTAATTCAGATAAATCTAAAATCCTCTGAGTTTTTATTTCTTCTTCTAAAACAGCTTTTACACCTCTAAAATCAGATCTTATTATAAAATCTCCTCTCTGGTAAAAACCCAAATTATATAAAAAAATCCGAGGTGATACCGATATCATATTCAGTATGTCGGGCTAATATTTTTTTCAAAAATCAGATACTAGATATATATTATCTAAAAATTTCTCTTTCAATCCAGATAATTTACTAATCCTCTCCTTATCTCCAATATATACTTGTCCATTAATCAACACATCTGGTAAATTTTTACTAATAAAAGACGAGAGTGAATTTTCCTGAAGCCCAAACTCGTTATAAATTTCTTTTGTAAAATCAGTAATCGAAATACCGTTTCGAATAGCAATTTGCTGCTTAATAAATGTTACTTTATCTATGTCCCCCTTTGTAAATTCTGGATTACGTCGTAAAAATAATATCAGGGATAACAAGTTCGTATGTCTTACAGAGATTATGTAACTCGGAACCTGAATAAATCTCCAATTCTTTCATCAACTCTAGATGATTTTTAAAAATCAAATCCATATGGTAACAACCAAATTCAATATCTGTAAATATTTCTTTTTATTTTTAGCTATCTTATCATCATCAATATCAATAGAATAGTGCCTATAACCCTTACCATTTGAATAAATGACATTTTTGTAACGTTCGGCATTATTCATTAAAGATAAACTACTGCTTACCTTTAATTTAGGTAAATTTAACTCTTCAGCCTCTGAATTATAAAAGATAGAACATATCATCCAATGTAAAAATACTGCTGAGTTTCAGAATACTTTGATAAAGTGTGTATCAATAACTGTTCTTTATTCATATACTTTTTTTAAGATAAAGAGGCTCAATTATTCTTTTTACTTCTTCAGAATAGTCTCCTCTAGCTAACTCATCAAGAATATCTACAGAACCTTTTTTTATACTTCAGATCTAAAAAAATTATATACTCGACTATCCTCATGGAAAACAAGTGTAAATATATCCTCAGGGTATATTAAAAGAGGAATAAATATCTGAGAATTTTTTTCTTCAATAATTGGGGGTAATTTAAATAACAATTTTTTTGTAATATTTGACGTACTCTTTCTCTGCTGATACTATACTTATCTCCTATTTCTTGAAGCGATAGCCCATCTAGCCTATATTTTAGAAATTCTATATTTTTTTATTTTTTTGTTCTAACACATCTTCAAGATGCTCGCTTTGTACAATATCTATCAATTTATGATTATTTTTCAAGCTCTTCATTAGATTCTTTTTTTGAATTCTCTAGTTGGGAATTTAATTAGTCCTTTTTTTATATCTTAAGCGCAAAAAAATTCATATACTCTTCCATCGTTGATACAATAAGTGAGAAATTGATCTTTTGTAATATAATAATTAGTATATAATTCAACAAACTGATCTACTTCTATAATTTTTCGGTAACTCTCTTACTAATTTTTCTTTTTGCCAGATATAATATTAGTATACTGTAAATTTAATAAATTGGAAATTTCTTTATTTGAATGCCCCTCAAGTCTCATTTTTTTAATAAATTGAGATCTTTTTCTGAATAAATTTTTTTGGCATTTCTTCATAAAAATTCGTCCATTGTTTCAAATATAACACTATTATTTTTCATACTGTACATTAAATTTTTTTGTGAACTTCTTAGTTGGGAATCTAGTTAGACCTTTCTTATATTTTTAAACTTAGAATTTCATATACCCTTCCATCGTTGATACAATAAGTAAGAAACTGATCTTTTGTAACATAATAATTAGTATATAATTCACTAAACTGTTCTGCTTCTGAAATTTCCGGTAACTCTCTTACTATTTTTTTATATCAGATAAAAACATTAGTATACTGTAAATTTAATAAATTGGAAATTTCCTTATTTGAACGCCCCTCAAGTCTCATTTTTTTAATAAATTGAGATCTTTTTCTGAATAAATTTTTGGGCATTTTTTTCATAAAATTCGTCCATTGTTTCAAATATAACATTGTTATTTTTCAGTCAATTTTTTTCCTCCATATATCAAACGTTAATTTTTCTTTAAATATTATATTCTATACTTGCCTTATGCCTTCTATAGTTAACTGATAAAAATTATACTTTACCTTAGCTACCTTTTTGAGTTTTATTTCTCTCTTCAACTAAAAAAATAATATCATCATTAAAAAGTAAACTGTACTTTGATAATTATTGTACATAGATACGCCTTAACAATAATACCTACTTGTATAAGTTGAACTATAAGGTAAGTTTCTGTTGCCTTATAAACCCTATTTAAAAACCAAATCCCACTAGATAGTAAGTCTAGAACTTATATAGCAAGTCAATACACTTTGTTGTGATTTACAAGATGTTTGATGTATTATTTTTAGAACCAAGTTTATTTCTCTATTTCAATTTAATTAAGGGAAAAATTCAGCTACTTACTATCCTTGCATTATATCATAAAAGAGAAAACACGATAATGCTTTTCAAATATTTCACGAGAAACACACCGCACCTGGCGCTATTTTTTCTTGAACAAGCGGATGTAGTCCTGTTTGCTATGAATAATATCTGATACAAAGACAGTTTTTCTGTCCTCTAAAATATGATAGAAGGCTAGGTAATCGCCTAAAATGATGCATCGAGTTTTGTAGGGTGGGTATATAATACCTCCTACTCTTTCGTCAGCATCAAATCCTGCTTCTGGGAAGACTTCAAGACGCTCCAAACCATAAAGAATATTCTTAACTGTGTTTGCTCCTGCCTGTTCTGAAAAGTAATTAGCTGAGACATAATCCTTAATACCTCTTAGCTGTTCTTGTACCGTTTCGGAGATAATAAGGTTATATGCGTTCTCGTTAAATTCCAAGGTTAGCCCTCACTTCATCAAGGCTGTAAGTTCTTCCATGTTCTAAATCGTCAAAGCTACGGGCAATTTCAGCACGCAACCCTGATAGAAGTTCTTCTCTTTCCTTGTCTACTTGAGTTTCAAATGGTAAGGCTTTATTTTCCACAATGTGTTCTAAAAACAAGTTAAAACTAGCTGTCATATCAAGATTTTGCGCTGTAATAATAGCTTTGGCCTTCTCTAACAAGTCTCTATTAGTCTTAAAGTTCACCTGTGTGTTTTTTTCTAAAACATTCATAGTAGCACCTCCTTTTAGACTATTATATCACTTTCAACTATACAGGTCTAGTTACGTATAGATGCTTATAGCTGTATGCTTAAAAGCTATTGTAAAATGTAAAAAAGCACTAAGGGAGAACGCCCCAAAGTGCTTAATATCAAGGCTTTACAGCCTATCTTATTTAATAAAATATTACAACATTTTGTTGTAGAATTCAACGACAAGTGCTTCGTTGATTTCTGGGTTGATTTCGTCGCGTTCTGGCAAGCGAGTTAATGAACCTTCCAATTTCAGCGTCGAATGATACGAATGCTGGACGTCCAAGAGTAGCTTCTACTGCTTCAAGGATAGCTGGAACTTTCAATGATTTTTCACGAACTGAGATCACTTGACCTGGAGTTACGCGGTATGATGGGATATCAACGCGTTTTCCGTCAACAAGGATGTGACCGTGGTTTACGAATTGACGAGCTTGACGACGAGTAGTCGCAAGACCAAGACGGTAAACAACGTTATCCAAACGACGTTCCAAAAGAAGCATGAAGTTAAAACCTAGGATTCCGCCTTTGATTTTTGTAGCTTGTACGAACAAATTACGGAATTGTTTTTCACCTACACCGTAAGTGAAACGAAGTTTTTGTTTTTCAGCCAATTGCAAACCGTATTCTGACAATTTAGAACGGTTGTTTGGTCCGTGTTGTCCTGGCACGTAGTTGCGACGTGCTAATTCTTTACCTGTACCTGTAAGTGAAAGGCCAAGGCGACGAGCTTGTTTCCAAGATGGTCCTGTATAACGTGACATGTGAATGTCCTCCTGATATAAATAATATTTCGGCGGAAATAGTCACTTAGAAAGCCCTGATTCGTGCAGATGCCCTTCGCCTAAACAGCCAAGGTTACTTATCATAAGACACCTGTTGACGAGCTTCATGCTTTCCTGCTGATATTTCGCACAAAATCCATTCTACCATGAATGGCTAGATTTGTAAAGGGGTTTTAAGCTTTATTTTCATTGCCAGAGAGGTTAAGAAGGAGGGTAAAGGTGCTTCCCAGGCCGTACTGGCTCGTAACTGTGATTTCTCCACCCAATTGATGGGCCAATTCACGCGCAATCGCAAGACCAAGACCATGACCACCTGTCTTCATGTTACGCGAAGTTTCTACACGATAAAGGCGTTTGAAAATATTCTCCAAATCCTCTGGGGCAATCCCCTGTCCCTCATCGGTCACACTGATTGAAAGCTGGTTCTTCTCCAGCTTAGCCACCACTTCCAGCTTGGTTCCTGGAGCTGAGTATTTAAAAGCGTTATTGACCAGATTCACCAAGATGCGAGAGAGTTTGGCATAATCTCCTTCAATCCGGGCAGACTCTGGGATTACCTGCAAATGGACATCTCGTTCCTCCTGCTCAATCAAGAACTGAAATTCACTCATGCACTCAATCAAGAGCTGGTCCAAAAAAATACTGTCCTTGCTGGTCGTTTCCACCTGATTTCTAGCTGTATTTAGAGTCAAAAAATTCAACTCTTCAACCAGTTTATTGAGTCTTTCCGTCTGACGCCCAATAGTTGCTAGGTAATGCTCCTGTTCTCCTTCCTTGATAACCCCATCCAAAATCCCTTCTACCGTCGCTTGGATCGAAGTGATGGGGGTCTTGATATCATGCGAAAGTTGAGCAATCATCAAGCCCTTTTCTCGTTCGCTTTCTTCCAAGGAATCAAAGGTGGCCTGCAAATCATGGGACATTTCATTGAAAGCTTGCCCTAATTGCTGAAATTCTACAGGTCCTTGAACCTCCAGACTTGATGGAAAGTCCTTATCCGCTACCCGCTTGGCATGTTCCTTGAGTTTGCCCAATGAAGTAAAGACTGGCGATAGGAGAAAGAGACTAATCCCAGCACCGACAAGGCTGGCAACGATGGTCATTCCAAGCAAAAAGTAAATCTCGCTTTTCGCAATCAGCATTTTTTGAACAGCCCAAAAAACCACGATAATCGTTAGGAGTGTTGAAATGACATACCCCACTAAAATATAACTTTTTAATTTCATTAACTACCTCGCGCTTTCTCAATTTTGTAGCCCAAGCCCCAGACGGTTTTGATGGTGGGTGTTTCTGCACTAGCATGTTTAGCCAACTCCTGTCGAAGAGCATGAATATGAACATTCAAGGTATTGGTGTCATCCACATAGTCTTCTTGCCAGACCTTTTCATAGAGGTCTGTCTTAGAGAAAACCCGCTCTGGATTGCTGGCTAAAAGCCATAGAAGTTCGAAGGATTTGACTGTCAAATCAAGTGCCACATCTCCGACTTGGACCTCATGGCTACCGTGATTCATCCGTAAATCCCCGAGACTGACGACCTCTGTCTCACCTCCACGATGAAGGCGACGCAAGATATTGTGGACACGCAAAACCAGCTCACGAGGGCTAAAGGGCTTGGCAATAAAGTCATCTGCCCCTAAGCTCAGGCCATAAATCTTGTCCTGCTCGCTAGTCTTAGCCGTGATAAAGAGAAAGGCTGATCTGGAGATTGATACTGAACCTCACTAATCAAATCATAACCATCCATCCGAGGCATCATGATATCTGTAATAATCAAATCAATTGGTTTTCGCTTGAAGATTTCTAAGGCCTCTACTCCATCATGGGCCACCAAAACCTGATATCCTGCCTGAACCAGATAACGTTGATGAATATCTGTGATTTCTACCTCGTCGTCAACGAGTAAAATTGTCTTTCCCATCTGTCTCTCCTTTGAAAAAAACAGTGCTATACCACAATAGTATAACACTATTTTAATCTCTTTACGAACATTCTAATCAATATCTGGATTTTTCAAATCCTAGATAGAAAGTCTGTGGCTAGACTAGTCATTTTCCTCTTTTTTAGCTTTCAAACCGAGTCCACCTAGAAGTCCGGCCAAAGCCAATCCAAAGAATCCAAGAGTAGCCATTGAGGTTTGGGCTTCACCAGTATATGGAAGCATGTCTTTTTGTTCTTTCATTTGATTAGCCATCATTGAACTTGATACCTTGTTATTAGCTGCCATTTTGCTTGAGGCTGCTGAAGCTTGATCTTGTTTCATGCTTGGTGTTGCCATAGGCTGGCTAGCATTCATGGTTTTGTCCTGCTCTTTTTTAGGCATCATCTTATCTTGGCTAGCAGCTGGCATTTTGGATTTCATCTCATTAAGGGACTTATACCCATTCAAGTTCACTGTCAATTCTTTAGTCGCTACAAGGTTGCTCAAGTCTGCCTTGCCGTCTTTAGCACCGTACACTTTGATAGTAGCTTTATAACTTTGAGTGCCGTTTTGTTTCAAAAGGTCAAGAAGCTCTTTATCTGATTTACCTTGAGTACCTGCCAAGTCCACTTCATAGAAGTAGAGACCTTTGCCCAATTTTTCTACTGGTGGAAGAGCGGGGTTTTTAGCTGAACCGTTGTCTGACCATGGAGCCTTGTCGGATGCTTTCAAGATAAGACGAGTCAACATACCGTCACCAGCGAAGAATTCGTATGGAATGACTTGGTTGACACCGGCTGTGAACGGTCCAGGGAAATTAGCTTTGTCTAGGTAAGTGGCTGGAACATCCACTATGTCTTTAGTATTGTCGGCTACGCCTTTTTGAACTTCAGCTGGAGTGGTTAAGCCATTCAAGTTGACATCCAATTCTTTAGTCGCTACAAGGTTGCTCAAATCAGCCTTACCGTCTTTCGCACCGTAAACTTTGATGGTAGCTCTATAGCTTTGAGTGCCGTTTTGTTTCAAGAGGTCTAGCAACTCTTTATCAGATTTACCTTGAGTACCTGCCAAATCTACTTCATAGAAGTAGAGACCTTTGCCCAATTTTTCTACTGGTGGAAGAGCGGGATTTTTAGCTGAACCATTGTCTGACCATGGAGCCTTGTCGGATGCTTTCAAGATAAGGCGGGTTAACATACCATCACCTGCGAAGAATTCGTATGGAATGACTTGGTTGACACCGGCTGTGAATGGACCTGGGAAGTTAGCCTTGTCCAAGTAAGTAGCTGGGACGTCCACTGTGTCTTTAGTATTGTCAACCACGCCTTTTTGAACTTCAGCTGGAGTAGTTAAGCCATTCAAGTTGACATTCAATTCTTTAGTCGCTACAAGGTTGCTCAAGTCTGCTTTGCCGTCTTTCGCACCGTACACTTTGATAGTTGCCTTGTAACTTTGAGTGCCGTTTTGTTTCAAGAGATCTAGAAGCTCTTTATCTGATTTACCTTGAGTACCTGCCAAATCCACTTCATAGAAGTAGAGGCCTTTGCCTAATTTTTCTACTGGTGGTAGAGCGGGGTTTTTAGCCGAACCATTGTCTGACCATGGAGCCTTGTCTGAGGCCTTCAAGATAAGGCGAGTCAACATACCGTCACCAGCGAAAAATTCGTATGGAATAACTTGGTTGACACCAGCTGTGAACGGACCTGGGAAGTTAGCCTTGTCCAAGTAAGTGGCTGGGACGTCCACTGTATCTTTGGTATTGTCGGCTACGCCTTTTTGGACTTCAGCTGGAGTAGTTGCTGGCTGAGCTTCATTTGCTTCACGGTCTTGTCCAGAAACTGTAGGCGCAGGATTTGTCGCAGGTTTAAGCGCATCTTCTGTTTCTTTCTTAGATTCTGGTTTTGCTTGCACTTCTTCTTTTGGTGCTACCACTTGATCTTTATCAGCTACATCTGCTTTTTCTGGAGAGCTTGTAGTATCCAAGCTTGCTTTAGGTGTTGAATCTGCCTGTTCTGAAGGAAGAGCTACATCAACTGCTTTCTTGAGAACCTCTGCTGGTAAGTCGCTCTTTTCACTCACCGAAGCAGCGTCTGGCACTACTTGGGCAGGGGTTGGATTGATCGCATCGGCACGTACAGAACTTGGTTGGCCAATTAGGACAAAAAAGCCACTGGCTACAACAACTGAGGCAACACCGACACTGAGACGACGAATAGACCAACGAGTATATCTTTGATTTGGATTGAATTTCATAGGATTCTCCTTAGAGTTTTTCTTTATTTGATGACTCTAGTATAATCTCCTAAAATTAAAAAGGATTAAGAAAAAGTTAAAATTTTTCTTAAATCCCTCTTATAAAATACTTATATTAATTTTTTTACGAATTTAATTCTGCCAAATCATCTAGATACTGGTTGTTAATGACAGCCAAGATATAGGCATCCGCCTTCAAGAGATCATTAGGGCCAAACTGGACATCCAAGGGTGAATTTCTTGTTCACGAAATCCTAAAACATTGAGGTTGTATTTACCACGTAGATCCAGCTGACTCAGGCTTTGGTCTGCCCATACACTAGGAATTTTCATCTCTACGATAGACACATTTTTATCCAGCTGAAAGACATCGACATTATTATGAAATAGAATGGTCTGCGCTAAGGACTGACCCATTTCATACTCTGGCGAGATCACTGAGTCAGCACCGATTTTTTCTAACACCTTCTTAGCTGTCTGGCTTTTGACCTTGGCAATAACCCTTGGTACGCCTAGACTCTTACAATGCATAACTGCAAGCACACTCGATTCCAGATTTTCCCCTGTTGCCACTACAACCGTATCACAGGTATCAATTCCTGCAGTTCTGAGGAGTTCCTCGTCTGTAATATCGCCCACAACTCCACGCGCCAAAACTGGCTCAAATTGATTGATACGCTCGGCGTGGTCGTCAATGGCAATGATATTCATATCTTGCTTGGCAAGGGCCATCAGGACACTACTCCCAAAAATTCCCAAGCCTAAAATTCCAATCGTACGATCTGACATCATTCTTCCTTTCTTATCCAATACTAATATCTGCTTTCATATACTGAATCAAATCTTTCTTATCAGGCTGGTAGTCAGCTAGACTAACCAGCAAGGTCAAGGGACCGATACGGCCAATAAACATGAGCACCATGACAATGCTAAGAGCTAGCTTGCCCAATTCTGGCGTCAGATTTGCCGTTACCCCAACTGTCGCAAGAGCTGAAATGGTCTCAAACATGAGGTAAATAAATCGCGGTGTTCCTTCTGCTGTAATTCCCAACAACATCAAGCCCAACAAGAAGGTCATCAAAAAGATAATGAAGACACTAAAGGATTTTTGGACTGTTCGAGCCTCAATGGTTCTCTGCGCAACATTGGCATGAGGCAAGCCCAGCAACTCACTACGAGCAAAGACCAATAAGACGAAGAAAGTCGTAATCTTGAGACCCCCAGCTGTCCCTCCAGGTGCTCCACCCAGAAACATCTGTAGGATATAGATAAACAAGGTCACAGGCCGAGCTTGAGTGTAGTCAATAGAAGCAAAGCCAGCTGTTCTCATGCTGACGGTTTGGAAAAAGCTAACCAACACTTTCTCTGGGAAACTGAGATTGCCAATGGTTCCTGGATTGTGCCACTCCGTAAAGAGTGTGGATACTGTCCCAAACAGCAAAATCCCTGCAGTCAAGCAGAGAACTAGTTTAGTATGAAAACGCAGACGGCGTTTTTTCTTCTTGTCAAACTGGGTTGCCAAGTCAAACCAAACCATAAATCCAAGACCACCTGTGATAATCAAGCCAGCAATGACCAGATTGATCAAGGGATCCGTCTGAAAAGCCACTAAACTGCTACTGCCGAAATTATCAAAACCAGCATTACAAAAGGCTGAAATGGCTAAAAAGATAGAGGTGAAAATGCCTCGTCCCCAGCCGAACTCAGGAATAAAACGGAAACTAAGAAGAAAAGCACCCAAGCCCTCCACCAGAAAAGTCGTCAAAAAGATGGACCGTATAAAAGCCCTCAACGACCGAGTCTCCCCGTAACTGAAGCTCTCCTGAATGGTTTCACGACTGCGAAGACTGAGCTTTTGCTTCCCCTGAATATAAAGACCCCGATAAAAGTCATGAGCCCCAGACCACCAATCTGGATCAAGAGCATACAAATCAACTGTCCCCAGACATTATAGGTAGTAGCTATCGGTTGCGTAAAAAGGCCAGTCACACAGACCATGGACACCGTCGTAAAAAGATGATCAAAATAAGTAGCCTGCGAACCACTCGCCTGAACAAAAGGCAAACTCAAAAGAAGAGAGCCTATAAAAATAACTCCAGCGAAACTTAAAAAGATGCGACGAGCTGGCGAAAGTCCGCCCAAGGCTCTCTCAATTTTTTTCACAAATAATTTGAATAACATACATCCATTGTACCATAAAAAGTAAGAGAGTAGCTATATCTGAAAGGCTATCTCAAGGCAGAGTTCCAAGGCCTTCTCGAAAGCTTCTGAACCCCAGTCACGACTATCGTACTGGTCCAAGTCTGCTAAGGAATCAGCTGTAAACAACAATTCTCCCCAGAGAACCCCACGCAGTTGGGCCACTGCCGCGAGCGCAGAACACTCCATCTCCACAACAGCACAGCCTTCTTCCTTGCGATAAGCCACCTTTTCAGCCGTTTCTCGGTAAAAACCATCTGTCGTCCAGGTCATGACTTCTTCATAAGGAATCCCTCTGGCTTCCAACACTCGCTCAATAGCAGCAATAGCCTCTGGCTGAATTTCCATATAACGAGAAGCTGCCACATAGTGATAACTAGCTCCTTCATCTCGCAGAGCCCGAACAGGGACTAGAAAGGCATTTTCTTCTATATCAGCTAGCACACCACAGGTACCGGTGGAGATAATCTGCTCCACACCATAGCCAATCAACCAATCCATAAACTGGGCCGCTGGAGCAGAACCCACGGGCGCCTGGGTCAGACAAATCTCCTCGCCCTTGTAGTTCACGACATAGACTGGATAGGTTTTGGTGGCAGAAACGAACTCTCCGACGCACTCTGCTCCTACTTCCTGAGCATAGCGGTCAATCTCCTCTTCCAAAAATGCATAGACACACTTCTTGGGCAAGTGCAAATCCAGCCCCTCGTGATTAGGCATGATAACCGCCTGAGGATTGCCATCAAACTCTAAAATAGGAATCGCATGTTTCTGAATCATAATCCACCTCCTCTGATTTTTGTACTATTGTATCAAAAAGCTGACAGAGTGTCAAGGAATTCTCTTTAGCAAGCCAGAAATCTCCTCTTCCATACACTTGAGAAATCGTTGCACCGCTGGAGAAGTCGGTTTCTGTTTTGGCAAAGCGATTGAGGACTTATGAAGAATACAAAATCCAACAACAAAAAAAGACATGAATCTGAAATAAGCAGAACATGTCTTTTTTTAGCTTGTTTGAAAGTCAAGTAAATAAATCTTAGCTCTTCTAGAACTCCCTTATTTCCACAAACCACCTAAAAATCTGTTTTTTTCTAATAAGTCTAGGTCCTCTTCCTTTATTTCTCCGTTGTCGCTAACGATATAAAGTTGAGCGAAGTAAGCCAACAATGGACCAACACAAATACGAACCATTTGAGGAATCGTTAACTCTGGATTTACACGTGGATCTGCTAGCAATTCTTTATGAAGCACTCGAAGTTTATCTTGAATAGCATTCCAGATAAAAATCTGTTCATTTTTTAGTTTCTTATTTGAAAAACTCTCCTGCAGAATGATTTTCATCAAAGCACGATTTTTTTTGAGATAGCTCATACGATCGTGGACGAGATAACGAACCCTCTCTTCTGTCGTTTCAAAAGCTAAGAGTTCCTCAACAAAACTACCGAAAATGCCTGGGACTACAGGATGTAAAATAGCCGTCAGTAGATCATCCTTCGTCTTAAAATACTTAAACAAAGTTGCCTGGCTTAGTCCAGCACGCTCAGCTATGTGAAGAGTTGAGGTCCCATGGTAACTCCTAGTTGATATGAGATCCACTGCTGCCTGCATGATTTTTTTCTTTCCTTGAGGGTAATTCGCTTCTTCTAAGTAATCTTCAAACGATTCAAAAACAGTCTTATCCATCTAATCTTCACACCTTTTTAGCATTATTTATGTTGATTTCTAAACTTTACGATAACGACGCAATCCAACAATATTGAGAATTGTTAAAATGATCAAGAAAATCATTAAAACACCAAGATTTGGCAAAATATCACCAAGATTGTGTCCGTAAAGAATAATCTGGCTTATTGCATCACCAGAATAGGTTAATGGCAAAAATTTCCCCACAGTTGGAGCCCATGCTCCCATGGATGACAATGGAATAATCCCTGAGAAAAAGAGTTGAGGCATAATCACGAGAGGAATAAATTGCATCATTTGGAATTCTGATTTTGCTAGAGTAGACAAGAGAATTCCAAAAGCTAGTGCTACAAGAGCCAGTACCACATTAACTATTATAACATTTAAAATATTTCCTACAACTTCTACATCTAGTAGCCAAATTGCTGCTAAGACGACAACTGCCGTTTGAAAAATCGCAATAATACCGTAAGACAACATATAGCCATAGACAATTTCAGAACGTTTCACTGGGGTTGCTAACAAGCGATCCAAGGTTCCACTTGTGCGCTCTTTCAAAAGTGCCATACCAGAAATCAAAAAGACAAAGAAGAAGACCACAAAGCCAATTAAAATTGGAATCATACGTGCAAAGAATCCAGTATTTTTATCTCCATATTGGTAAGATTCTTTGATTTCAGGCGCCTTTGCATCTAATTTCAATTGTGGAAGAGCTTGTTTGATACGAGATAGTAACTGATCGGTGCCTTCACTGGCGATACTTGTTCGTAACACTTGTCGTATCATAGATGTCTTGGAGGCATCTGTATTTGCGTAGTCGACCTGATACTCACCGTCTTTATAAGAAATCACAGCATCGACTTTTTCATTTGCTAGCGCTTCTTTGGCCTGATCTAAGTCTTGATAAGTCTCGATGTCCACATGATCAAACTCATCCATTTTCGTTATCAAACCAGTTGGTAGATCTTGTGTCGCTAACTTGACATTCACGGTTGTACTAGCTGAAAACATGAGGTTCATCAGCCACATAATAAATACCGGCGCTACAAACATCATAGCCAAGGTTCGTTTGTCACGAAGCAATTCTTTGATAACTTTTTAGCAATAGCAATGGTTCTCATCTTACTCTCCTTCTGCTTTCAAAAATACTTCTTCAATACTTGAAACTTGATAACTTTCTTTTAAGTGTTGCGGTGTATCAAAAGCAATGATTTTTCCACCTAATAATAAGCCGACCTTATCCGTTAACTCTGCTTCATCCATAACATGAGTAGTAACTAATATCCCAACCCCATTGTCTCTAAGCGCGAATAATTCTTTCCAGATTTTCTTCCGAAGAGAAGGGTCGATTCCAACTGTCGGTTCGTCCAAAATCAAGAGCTGAGGATTCCCCAGAAGCGCGATGGCTAAAGACAAGCGTCGCTTCATTCCTCCAGAATAACCGGATACCGTTTTATTCAAATGCTCTGTCAGATCCACAACTTGAGCCACATGGGCAATTTCAGCTGTCAGATCTCTTTTGGATAGCCCTTTTAGCTGACCAAAAAATTCCAGATTTTCTTGACCTGACAAAGCCTCATATAAGGCATCTGACTGGGCCATATAACCAATATCTCCTAAAATATGACGATTGGGCATAGTATGATCCAATACCAAAGCAACCCCTCCGTCAGCTTTTTCCATCCCTAACATAGTCTTAATCATAGTCGATTTACCAGCACCAGACGGACCTATTAAGCCTATAATTTCTCCCGGCTGCAATTCAAAGCTGACATGATTCAAAACCATTTGACGACAAAAAGACTTATCCAAATCTTGTAAATGTAGCAATTTTTTCATATGCTTCCTCCTAGGTGAGTGTTTACTCACTTACTGAATATAGACCTATTATAGTGAGTGTTTACTCACTTGTCAAGAAAAAAGTTGAAATTCTTTAAAAAATAAAGCACCAGATTCGTATCTGATGTTTATAATGCACATGTCTTATTTCTAAAAATGTTTTTGAACTTCCTCTCTATACTCCGAAATGGTCTTTTCTGTCCACTTTTTAAAGGCCTATTTTCCCTCTACTTTTCTCGGCTAATCCAACCATCGTCATTGCTATCGCAACTCTAATGACCTTGGTAATGGGAATTCATTTTACTCATTTTTATATGAAACAGACTAAGAAATTTTCAAGACCTAATTGAAACCAAATTAGCCCTTGGAAGTCAAAAAATCCTCGAACTCTACGCTGACCGTCTAGCAGAATCAGACCAAATGCGGCATGGCATTTCTAAGAATTCGGTTAAGGGACGTAACCTACAAGCTGCTTACGTGAATGGATTTACTTTGAGAGATTTCTCCGCCTTCAACCAAGGACTAAATAAAATGGGTGACCAAGCACTTCCTTTTAAAATTCACCCTGAACATTTTGTATTTGCTGGAGTTCACGGTGGACAGGAAGTGAGGAGTTGATTGGAGAGTACGGTCAACCAACTTATCAAAAAATCTTTATCAGTCTAGATACTGAAAAACAGGCGTTCCGGATGCCGATACAAAAATTTCTATGGCAGGTGATACTGCTGCTCTCATGTCCGATACAAGCCTTGATATCAAGATGTATGGTATGCATCAGTTCAAGATGAAAAAAGGTGGACTCCGCATCAAATTAGGCGTCTTTTCCCCAGAAGCAACCCCAAGCTAGATGGAGCTCGGTCACCAAGAACACCTAGCAGTTGAATTTTTCAATTCCCTCACAATCGCCTACCAAAACAAAACATTTAAGGGAAAACTACTCAATACCTTCTTAAAATTCAAGAAATTTAAGTAAACAAAAACGGATGACTGAACAATTTAGCCTTTGAAAGCTACAATTGTAAAATCACTCGTAATATATCAATCTATCACCGATATAAAAAGGATAACATTTCTCTTAAAATGCTATCCTTTTTTGTTTATCCTCGTCTGCCAGGAGCTGGTCCTTCGCCTTGAGGACCTCCATTCGGTCCACCGCCTCCAGGCATAGAATTGACAATATCCGTTTGTTTTTCGCCGTTGATGTAAATATCCCCGCCTGTGTAGGTTGCTGTTCCATCAAAGTCAAAGCCTGATTGTCCTATCAATTTAATAGTTCCACCTGTAACCGTGATATTGCCGTTTGAGTCGATTGGGTCTGTGTCCCCTTGACCGACTTCTACAGTTAGATTGCCCCCTGTCATGGTAAAGTAAATATCGCTTTGCTGGGCATTTTTATTAGCTGCATTGACTCCATCATCTGTCGCGTAGACATTGATATCACCACCATTGATCGTAATGGATTTTCCTTCAATTCCTTCAGTCGAATTCTTGACTGTGTAAGTACCGCTATCCATCACTAGTTTGCCAGAAGCGTGAATGCCGTCATCGCCTGCTGTGACTGTTATGGTATTGTTAGTCAAATACATATTTCCGACAGTCATATCGTCATCATTGTCAACTTTGACACCATCTTCCTTGGCATCGATAGTCATGGTTGTACCGGTGATGTTAAGTTCATCATTGACATTAAAGGCATCTCCTACCGATGTGATGTTAAAGGTTCCACCCGTGATGTGAAGAGTATCATTCGCCTTGATAGCATTGCTTTTCTTCCCATCTACATTGAGAGTTCCTGAGCCATTGATGGTCAAATCAACCTTAGAAAAGAGGGCGGCATTTGCCTTTTCATCACTGTTAGAGCTTGAGTCTGACAGGCTATTTGTTGTCCCTTCTGCTAGAGTGAGGTAGACATGACCGGCGCTTGTAGCTGAAATAGCCGCATCTGTATTGGTCATAGTCGCACCTTTTAGGACAAGTTTCACATCATCAGACTTATCAGCTGCAATTTTAATTTGCACTCCGTCAGACTGACCAGAAATGACATAGGTACTTGCTTTTGAGATAGTCACCTTTGAACCAGAAACTGTCACACCGTCTCCAGAGACGTTTGCAGATGAGCCAGATAGCTCTATCTTAGAGGCTGTGCTTTCATCATAAGAAGTGTCGTAGTCCTTCTCTGTGAAATAGGAAGTTTGGTTTGTTTTGGTTGAAGTTGTTGTTGCATTATTTGTAGTTGCATTGGTATTGGATGTAGTTGTTGACTGGGCACATGCTGCCATCAGCGCCATTGCTGTTAGACTCGTTGCGAGTAGGATCCATTTTTTTGATTTCATACCTTTTTCCTCTCCTTCGTATGATATAGCTAGACAGTCTACAGAAGATTCCTGAAACAAAATTAAAACTTTTTGAAAGTTTCCTTAAATTTAGTTTCGCTTAGTATTCTTTTGAAAAGGCTACTAGAAACAATTTGAGAATACTAAAATACAGTTAATACTCGTGGTGCTAGTTAATCTCAAAGTATCTCAGATTATAAGCTAGTACAATTTGCTCCATCAAAAGATGGAATATTAGCCTGACAAAAAGAAAAAGACAAACACCATTTGGAATGTTTGTCTTCGGTCTGAAATTCCCTTGATGCATTGTAGCAAGGGAATTTTAGCATGTTTTGAGTAATTTTATCTTGATTTTTGCAATGAGAGTATTTTTTTGTATAATAGTATATTATTTTGGGGTCGTTACGGATTCGACAGACATTATGAGGCATATTTTGCGACTCATCTAGCGGATGTAAAACGCCAGTTAAATATAACTGCAAAAAATAACAATTCTTACGCTTTAGCTGCTTAAAAACCAACCAACGCGACTTGATTCGGATTGATTGTGTCTGATGACAGGTCTTATTATGAGCAATCTCTTGTAAAATCAAGTCTAGGGATTTTACAAGAGATTGATAGACTCGCTTAGCTTGGGCTTGAGCCATGTGTCAAAGCTAAGTTAAATGAAGACATGGCCTATGGTCGTAGACAAATGTGTTGGCATGTGTTTGGACGTGGGTTCGACTCCCACCGGTTCCATATATACTTTATAAACTTTCTTAAAACTTCCCAAAACGTTGATATTTTAAACGTTTTTATTTTTATACTTTCTATTATTTCTTATAACTTTTTACAAAAGGGAGGTACCGAAATTATATTTCTAAAGATAACTTACAAATCATTTATATTGGTCTTAAACAATAAAATTAGAGAAAGTTTTTTTCTATATTATCCATTGACACTTACTATGAGTACTGGTACAATGAAGTTAGTAAGGAGGGAGAAAGGTGTATAAAATTGATGAAATTAGAACAATAGTTAATGGCTTACGTGCATTATTTCCTGAATTATCAATAAAAGAGATTCTTGAAAATTTCGAAAGCGCAGTTGAAAAATTTGGGGTACAAGTTAAATATGCCTTCATGGAAGGCGATAGCCAAAACGTTAGCGGATATTTAATGGCCGAAAACAACAAGCCAGTCATTGTACTTAATGCCGAGGAGAATACTCGCAGACAACGTTTTACCTTAGCTCACGAGCTAGGACACCTTATTTTACATTGGCAATGGTTACCAGGCGAGCAAATTAGTTTAGAAGATGGAATTTTTGAAGTTTCATTTAGAAAAAACGATATTCATAGCTATACACCAGAAGAAAATTTAAGGGAAGAAGATGCAAATACTTTTGCAGGAGAATTCTTAATCCCCGTTGACGAAGTTAAAAAATTCTCAGAAGAAATTGTTGACAAAACTAAATTAGCAAAAGAGCTGTCTATAAGATTTAATGTATCATATCCATGTGCTTCTGTGAGGGTTGCCAATTTACAACGTGAAGGGGTTATCTAATCGTGACTATTGACAACCATGAAAAACTCAAGCGATATCTAAAAGAAAAACTACCAGACAACTTTCAATCTAAGAAAATAGATTTTTTTCTAACAACGATTTTAATAGACTTAATAAACTTAAAAAAACTCTAAGCAAACAAAAAAACATTTGAAACTATGGACGAGGCTCAAACACGCCATTACAAAGATTTGACAGATACTATAAAAAAAGAGTTAGAGAATAAAAATTTTTCTTCAGAAAACTGTCAATATGGTTTATGCTTGGAGTTGTTACATTACATTTTTTAGGTTCTATTCTTTTACTATATATTGTCATAAAAGCTCGTATTTGTGGTAAAGGAAATATCATATCTGATAATACAATGATTTATTTGATAGTTACACTAATGGTTAATTTTCTGGCATCATTCGGAATTATTTTAAAATATGTTTTCAGCAGCACTAATGAAACATATTCACATATAGAAAAAACGGCTCTAATGTTTCAAAGCAAGGATATGGTCAATAGTGAGTACGAATAACAAAAAGCATCAGACTATCCTGATGCTTCAGATTGAAGACAAAGTCCTTGGAAGTCAAGTTTCTAAGGGCTTTTCTTTTTGTAAAGTCGTATAAAGGGTGTAAAAGGGAACTTAAGACCCAATGATTTTGTTTATGATGCCTTCTATGACTGTTACCTCTGTCCAGAGAACCAAGTGTTAAGCTATCGCACGACGACTCGAAAAGGTTATCGTGAGTATAAGAGTAATCCCAAAGTATGTACTTCTTGTCCCCTATTATCCGTTTGTACCCAAAGCCCAAATCACCAAAAAGTCATCACGAGACATGTATGGAAAGATGATCTTGAATTTTGTGAAGAGATTCGCCACCAAAGAGGAATGAAGGAGCTTTATAAGAAGCGTAAAGAAACCATCGAGCGACTCTGTGGGACAGCCAAAGAATACCACAACCTCCGTTATACAAGAGAGAAAGGCAAGTCCAAGATGGAAGATAAGGTTGGGTTTACTTTGGCGTGTTTGAATATCAAAAAACTAGTAAAAATGAGGGTGGGGAAGCCTTTTTATTTTGTTCAAATGACCGTTATTCTATCAAAAGATGGAATATTAGCCTGACAAAAAGAAAAAGACAAACACCATTTGGAATGTTTGTCTTCAATCTGAAGAGTTTGGAACAAAAAGATTTTAATTTTTAAAAATCTTAATTATTAATCCCTTCGAATCTATAATTAAATGCGAAAAGCGAACAAAGCAGAATTCTGATTACCAGAAAACTAGTTTTGTTCGCTTTTTTATATTTGAGGTCGGACTTTTGTCCCAGCCTCTTTTAATTTTCTTTCACAGGTATCTCCTTAATCACGCGCGCGGGATTACCAGCTAGAACAACGTTGTCGCCAAATGACTTGGTGATCACAGCCCCAGCTCCAGCAACAACGTTATCTCCCAGTGTCACTCCAGGAAGGACAATGACGCCACCTCCAGCCCAGAAATTGTCTCCGATGGTAATAGGCTTGCCGTATTCCACACCTGAATTACGATCCTGCGGGTCCAGTGGATGGAGTGGGGTTAAAAACTGACAGTTGGGACCAATCATAGCATTGTCCCCGATACGAATCGGACAAACATCCAGCATGGTCAAGTTCCAATTAGAATAAAAATTCTCCCCTAGATGGATATTGACTCCATAATCGACTACCAGTCGTGGATTGACATAGAGATTTCCCAGTTGAGCCAAACCAATTCTTGATAAGCTCCGCCCCTTTCAAGGGATCTTCTTCCTTGTTAAAGGCAGCCTGCTTCTGACGAGAAGCCTGAGCCAAGGCTCTCAGTTCTGGGTCCGATGGACGGTAAAACTCTCCCGCTATCATTTTCTGGTATTCACTGGTCATCTTTATACCTCACACTTACTTTGAGCCCATCATATCAAAAAGGCTTTGAAAGGTCAAGAATAGGCTGCTTTCTAAACTATCGAAACCATTCCCTATCCCAAGTCAAAACAACTTGCTTGACAAAAACTTAACTTCATGGTTTAATATACCCCATAAGGGTATATTTGGAGGTGCCTATGTTTCACTTATTTACAAAAATTGACAGTATTTCTACCAGCGAGTTAGAATCTAAACTCAAGGAACCAATTCAGCTACTGGATGTTCGGACGCCGATGGAATTTCGTAGAGGACATATCAAAAGTGCCAAAAATGTTCCTCTAACCGAAATTGGTTCCTACACACCAGCGACAAAAGAAACACTTTATGTCATTTGTCATTCTGGTATGCGTAGTAAGATGGCTGCTAAAAAGCTTAAGAAAAAAGGCTACGATGTTATCAATGTCCGAGGCGGTATGAGTGCTTGGACAGGTAAGGTCATCTAAATTTATAAAGGAGAAAGTCAATGAAAATTATCATTGTCGGGGGGAGTTGCAGGCGGAATGTCAGCAGCAACCCGTCTCAGACGTCTCATGGAAGACGCTGAAATCACTATTTTTGAGAAAGGTCCCTTTGTTTCCTTTGCAAACTGCGGACTTCCTTACTATGTTTCAGGAGAAATTGCAAACCGTGATAGCTTATTGGTCCAAACTCCTGAAAGTCTCAAGGCACGCTTTAATCTGGATGTGCGACCATTTCACGAGGTTATCCAGATTTCGCCAGAAGAACACACTGTGACCGTACGTCACGATGGGCAGGAATTCACTGAAAGCTATGACAAGTTAATCCTCTCCCCAGGAGCTAAACCATTTGTTCCTACCATTGAAGGATTAGCAGAAGCTAAGAACGCCTACACGCTCCGCAACGTTCCCGATCTCGATGAAATTATGGCAGCCTTGGACAATCATCCAAAGAAGCTGTCGTTATCGGTGCAGGCTTTATCGGACTTGAAATGGCTGAAAACCTAGCAAAACGTGGATTGCAAGTTACTATCGTGGAGAAAGCACCCCATGTCTTGCCGCCATTAGATCAGGAAATGGCAGCCTTTGTCCAAGCAGAATTGGTCAAAAATAGCGTTCGCGTCATCACTTCTCAGTCTGCGGTTCGATTTGAAGACCAAGGAAATATCATCGTTCTAGAAAATGGTCAAAAGATTGCTTCTGACCTCACCATTCTTTCTGTCGGTGTTGAACCTGAAAACGGACTGGCCAAAGTTGCGGGGATTGAACTGGGACTTCGTGGTGGAATCCTGGTCGATGAACATTATGAAACCAGTCAAAAAGATATTTGCAGTTGGGGATGCCATCGTCGTCAATCAAGAGATTACAGGCCAAGACGCTCTCATCTCTCTCGCTTCTCCTGCCAATCGTCAGGGACGCCAAGTAGCGGACGTCATCGCAGGACTAGGACGTACAAACAAGGGCAGTATCGGCACTGCGATCGTTCGTGCCTTTGATATGACAGCTGCTTCGACTGGTCTCAGCGAGCGTATCCTTAGCATGAATCAACTTCCTTACAAGGCCCTTCATGTCAGTGGAAAAGACCATGCTGGTTATTATCCAGGCGCTACTGATATGACCTTGAAGCTCCTCTTTGACTCAACCACTGGAAAAATCTACGGTGCCCAAGGAGTTGGGAAGAAAGGTGTTGACAAGCGAATCGATATCCTAGCAACTGCTATCAAGGGAAATCTCACCGTCTTTGACTTGCCAGAATTGGAGTTCACCTATGCGCCACCATTTGGCTCTGCCAAGGATCCCGTCAATATGCTGGGCTACGCAGCCTTGAACCTTATCGAAGGTCTCAGCGACAATATTCAATGGTATCAGCTCGAAGACGAACTGGCTAAAGGTAAGAAATTCCTAGATGTACGGACAAGTGGCGAATTCCAAAATGGTAGACTTAAAGTCGATACCATCCACATCCCCCTAAACGAACTACGGGAACGCTTGGACGAACTGGACAAGAACCAAGCCTACATCGTTAGCTGCCACAGTGGTTTGCGCAGCTATATCGCAGAGCGTATCCTCAAACAAGCAGGATTTCCCGTCCAAAACCTTGACGGCGCTTATTCACTATACAAAATGGCTAAGCCAGAAGGAGTAGAATATGGAAACTAATATCAGCATGGCTGACTTTTATGAAAAATATCAACATGAAAATTTAGAGCTTATCGATGTCCGTGAAGCACATGAATTCCAAGCAGGACATGCACCAGGTGCCAAAAATCTTCCGTTAAGTACCTTGGAACAAGGATACCAAGAACTCAAACCTGACCATGAATACCATGTCATCTGTCAAGGTGGAGTGCGTTCTGCCTCTGCCTGCCAATTTCTCAGCGCCCAAGGCCTCTCCGTTACCAATGTAGAAGGTGGTATGAATGCTTGGCCCGGTCAAGTAGAATAAATAATCTTTTACAAGAATCTATTACCCTATACAAAAAGCAACAGATATGCCGTTGCTTTTTGTATGAGTAAGAATGCTCTAGATAAAATCAAGTCAAACTCCTCATAAACTATAACTGAGCATATAAATTGACTTCTATATTTTTAGTGATACAATACATAGAATGCCATTTGTTAAGTACGTTCAGTATAAAATTAAAAACTTTGGCATTAAGGAAGGAATTCACTATGAAATCAAAAACTATTGCACTTTCTGTTGCAACATTAGCCAGTGTTAGTTTATTAGTAGCTTGTGCCCCTGCAGCTCAACAACAAAATCAACAACCTGCTCAACAAACACAACAATCTAACCAAAATCAACAGTCTGACCAACAAAACACTAACAATAGCAATAACAATAACAACCAAGCTGCTCCAGCTCAAAATGCTCCAGTAGCTCAACCTGAAAACATCGATGGAACCTATCAAGGACAAGATGACCATGATCAAATTACTTTGACTGTTACTGGTAAAACAGGAACATGGACAAAATTAGAATCTGACGGTGACCAAAAAATTAAACAAGTTACTTTTGATCCAGCAAACCAACGTATGATCATTGGTGATGATGTACAAATCTACACTGTTAACGGAAATCAAATTACAGTAGATGATACTGACTTTGATCCTTCTGATCGAATTATTTTATCAAAATAATCATAAAAAGAGGCCTAAAAATAGAGCCTCTTTTTCTCAACGTTAAAACTTACATTAAACTATCCTACTGATGGCATTTTTGTCTTTATGATAAAGTAAACAATTACTTCACTTCCTTTTAATCAAGTATCGGATAGCCTTTTCTAGGCGTGCCTTTTGAGCTTCAGGATCATCTAGTGGCTGATTGATACATTCAGTAAGGTTTTCTGTAATGATCATCTCAATCACGCGCTCCACACTAGATTTCACGGCTGTCAGTTGCGTCACAATATCAGCACAGTCACGATCTTCTTCAATCATCTTTTGAATCCCACGCAACTGACCCTCTGAACGTTTCAAACGAGTAATATACTTTGAGTTTGTCATTTCTTTTTCCTTGCTCGATTTTTCTTCATTATATCTCTAATCATCTTCTTTGTCAAAATTCTCGCCCATCCAGCTCACGCAGTTCTGTTATCAAAGACTTTTCAAAAGGCAAACTAGTCTTGCTGATAACTCGATAGAAATCCCTAGTTTTATCTTGCTAAACAAATACGAGTCACAATTCCATCTTGGTCTATGATTTCCAACTGGCTCGATGTCAGCCACTTGATTGGTGCATCAACTTCTTGTGCTCGTTGCGCAATCGTTAACAGTTCTTCTTTATGTGCGACTTCGATGACACAGTAGGCCAAACCTGGCAAGCCTTGCTTACGCGGAGCTAGACCTTTTCCTCCCCATTCGTTGACTGCCAAATGATGATGATAGTCCCCAGCTGCAATCCAACTAGCGCTAGGCACACTGAATTTATCCTCTAGTCTAACACCTTTTGATAAAACTGGCTGGACTTTCGACTATCCTTGACGGACAAATGGATATGCCCCATTCTCGTACCATCTGCTAAAGTAAAGGGCTCTACTCTTTCCCCCAACTCATAGATATCCTGTGCCGCAAGGGCCTCAGTGACCCCTATAATACGACCGTCTTCTCGAATATCCCATATGGAAACCGGCTTATCTCGATAGAGTTCGATGCCATTTCCCTCCAAATCTTCCAAGTAAATAGCTTCACTGTAACCATGATCTGCACCGCCGACGAGAGGAATCTGTAAATCTATCAGGTGTTTCAAGACATCAGCCAAAGCCTTTCGTGTCGGCAAGAGAATAGCCAGATGGTAAAGTCCATAATGTTCCCTTACTTCACCGCTCTCTTTTGTTTGAATCAGCTGTACCAAGGCTGTTCCTCCAAGTCCCAGAACGACCTCTGTCTCAGTTTGAGATAAGATTTCTAAACCAATAACTTGCTGATAAAAGGCTGTTTGACTTGCCAAATTCTTTACATTTAAAACTGCCTCTGCTAAATAAATGTGGCTCTTGTATTCATAGGTCATAAATGGTCCTCTTTTCTAGTTGTAATTCTTTTTATTACAACTATTATATGATTTCCATCAAGAAAGTCAAGTCAGACAACTTATAGAATATGATTCTGTAATCTTGTCTATATGAGATTAGAACGAGAAAGTCTAAAGAGAATTGACAATAAAACCACCGAAAATTTTTAACCAATGCTATGATAACTCTCATCTCAATCCCAAAAAGAAAAGGAGCGGATATGATATCCTACTCCTTATTCTTATCAGAAAATCTAATTAGAATTAGTCTTCTTTTTTCTTGCGAGCAACAAGTCCAAATCCACTCAAGACACCTAAAAGTCCAAGTGCTGCTAAGCTAGAGTCGGCTTCTGTACCTGTGTTAGGCAATTCTTTTTGAACTTCAACATTTTTAGGTGTTGATGGTTGAGAAGCTGGTTGGTTTGGAGTTGATGGTTCAACATGCTTAGGTATAACTGTTACTGGGACTTCTACCTCTACGATTTCTCCTGATGGTAGTTTCACTTTTACTTTAACACTTGGTTTTTGTCCTGCCGTATCAGTTGCCGGAATTTCTCCAACTTCTACGATTTCAGCACCTTTTGGTAACTCAATATGTTTCTTAACATCATCTTTGCCAATTGAAGTTCCAACCTCTACTACGATTGGGGTAGTTTTAACTGTTTCTCTTGGAGCTGGAGTCGCTTTTGGAGTGACTGTTACTGGGACTTCTACTGTAATCACTTTTCCATTTGGTAATTCAACCGTTACATTAACTGGATCTTTCTTACCTGGTGTTGTCAAGTCTGGAATGTTTTCTACATTTGTGACCTTGCCACCTTCTGGAATCTTGATGCCTTTAGTGTAATCCTCTGGTGTTAACGGAGTATTTGTTACTGGTGTTTCAATTTCCTTAACAGGTGTTACATTAACTGGAACTTCGACTGTAATCACTTTTCCGTTTGGCAATTCAACCGTTACTTTAACCGGGTCTTTCTTACCTGGTGTTGTCAAGTCTGGAATGTTTTCTACATTCGTTACTTTTCCACCTTCTGGAATCTTGATGCCTTTAGTGTAATCCTCTGGCGTTAACGGAGTATTTGTTACTGGTGTTTCAATTTCCTTAACAGGTGTTACATTAACTGGAACTTCGACTGTAATCACTTTTCCGTTTGGTAATTCAACCGTTACCTTAACTGGATCTTTCTTACCTGGTGTTGTTAAGTCTGGAATGTTTTCTACATTTGTGACCTTGCCACCTTCTGGAATCTTGATGCCTTTAGTGTAATCCTCTGGTGTTAACGGAGTATTTGTTACTGGTGTTTCAATTTCCTTAACAGGTGTTACATTAACTGGAACTTCGACTGTAATCACTTTTCCATTTGGTAATTCAACCGTTACATTAACTGGATCTTTCTTACCTGGTGTTGTCAAGTCTGGAATGTTTTCTACATTTGTGACCTTGCCACCTTCTGGAATCTTGATGCCTTTAGTGTAATCCTCTGGTGTTAACGGAGTATTTGTTACTGGTGTTTCAATTTCCTTAACAGGTGTTACATTAACTGGAACTTCGACTGTAATCACTTTTCCGTTTGGCAATTCAACCGTTACTTTAACCGGGTCTTTCTTACCTGGTGTTGTCAAGTCTGGAATGTTTTCTACATTCGTTACTTTTCCACCTTCTGGAATCTTGATGCCTTTAGTGTAATCCTCTGGCGTTAACGGAGTATTTGTTACTGGTGTTTCAATTTCCTTAACAGGTGTTACATTAACTGGAACTTCGACTGTAATCACTTTTCCGTTTGGCAATTCAACCGTTACTTTAACCGGGTCTTTCTTACCTGGTGTTGTCAAGTCTGGAATGTTTTCTACATTCGTTACTTTTCCACCTTCTGGAATCTTGATGCCTTTAGTGTAATCCTCTGGCGTTAACGGAGTATTTGTTACTGGTGTTTCAATTTCCTTAACAGGTGTTACATTAACTGGAACTTCGACTGTAATCACTTTTCCGTTTGGTAATTCAACCGTTACCTTAACTGGATCTTTCTTACCTGGTGTTGTTAAGTCTGGAATGTTTTCTACATTTGTGACCTTGCCACCTTCTGGAATCTTGATGCCTTTAGTGTAATCCTCTGGTGTTAACGGAGTATTTGTTACTGGTGTTTCAATTTCCTTAACAGGTGTTACATTAACTGGAACTTCGACTGTAATCACTTTTTCCATTTGGTAATTCAACCGTTACATTAACTGGATCTTTCTTACCTGGTGTTGTCAAGTCTGGAATGTTTTTCTACATTTGTGACCTTGCCACCTTCTGGAATCTTGATGCCTTTAGTGTAATCCTCTGGTGTTAACGGAGTATTTGTTACTGGTGTTTCAATTTCCTTAACAGGTGTTACATTAACTGGAACTTCGACTGTAATCACTTTTCCGTTTGGCAATTCAACCGTTACTTTAACCGGGTCTTTCTTACCTGGTGTTGTCAAGTCTGGAATGTTTTTCTACATTCGTTACTTTTTTCCACCTTCTGGAATCTTGATGCCTTTAGTGTAATCCTCTGGCGTTAACGGAGTATTTGTTACTGGTGTTTCAATTTCCTTAACAGGTGTTACATTAACTGGAACTTCGACTGTAATCACTTTTCCGTTTGGCAATTCAACCGTTACTTTAACCGGGTCTTTCTTACCTGGTGTTGTCAAGTCTGGAATGTTTTCTACATTCGTTACTTTTCCACCTTCTGGAATCTTGATGCCTTTAGTGTAATCCTCTGGTGTTAACGGAGTTTTCGTAACTGGAGTTTCAATTTCCTTAACAGGTGTTACATTAACTGGAACTTCGACTGTAATCACTTTTCCGTTTGGCAATTCCACAGTGACTTTAACCGGATCTTTCTTACCTGGAGTTGTCAAGTCTGGAATGTTTTCTACATTCGTGACTTTTCCACCTTCTGGAATCTTAATTCCTTTAGTATAATCCTCTGGCGTTAATGGTGTTGTTGTTACTGGTGTTTCAATTGAGACTGGAACGACTTCTACTACGTTAACAGGTACAGGTACCTCTTTAGTCGCAACTACTTTACCATCTTTCACATACTCTACCACTACTGTCGCTGGGGTTTGTACACCAGCTGTTGCTGTCGGTGGTACTGTTCCAGTTTTAACTTCTGTAACTGTTACAGTAACTCCTGATGGAAGCCCCTTCACGTTATTAGCTGCTTTTTCAGCCTGTTCTTTAATAGCTTTTTCTAGTTCTTGCTTATCACTATCTTTAAGAACTGTTACACCTTCTGGGGTTACTTTTGGTAATACTGTCACTGGGACTTTTACTGTCTCTTCACCATTTGCATACTTAACTTTAGTTGTTACTGTTACATCGGTTGCTCCAACTTTATCCTTTGTATCTGGTAAATCAGCTTCTGTTGGATCTTGTACTGTTCCACCTTGTCCTGGTGTTACTGCATCTTTTACTTTAGCTATTTCAGGTTTGTCGCCTTCAACAACGTATACTTGATCAGCATTTGAACCAACTACACTTACAGTAATTTCTGCATCTTTTGTATACTTAATGCCATCTACTGTATAGGTTACTGGGACTTTTACAGTTCCTTTGTTTGTTCCTGCTTCCGATGTAATGGTTGCAAGCACTTCTTCTGTAATCGCTCCAACTTCTACATCTTTGGCACCATCTGGTAATTTAGCTTTGAAATCTGCTGAGTTTGCTACTTCTTCTGCTTTAGCTTTAGCTACTTCTTTAACTTTATCTGTAGTTTCACCTTTTGGTACTGTTACTTCACCTTTAGCAACTGGCAATACTGTCACTGGCACTTTCACTTGTTCTGGATCTTTAATTCCGTCGTAAGTTACAGGGACAGTTACTTCTTTCTTACCTGTTGTTTTTGTTAGGTCTTCTGGAATTACAGGATTACCCTTTGTTCCATCAGTTCCTGGTGTTACTGCATCTTGGACAGTTTTAGCTTCTACTGTATCACCTTCAAAGACTACCAATGGTTTTGGTGTTGATCCTACTACTGTTACAGGAACTTCTACTTCTTTAGAACCAACTACACGGCCTTTATCATCAGTATATTCAACAACTACCTTAGCTGGTTTTTGTTCTCCTGTCGCAGTTGTTTCAGGTTTTTCTTTCACTTCTTTAACAGTTACTGTTACACCTGCAGGGATATTATCTTTTGGTAATGCATCCACCACTTCTTGAGCTTTTGCTTTAACCGTTGCTTCTAAATCCGTACTATCTTTAAGTACTCTTACACCTGTTGGTTTGACTACTGGTAGAACTTTAACAACCGTAGGGACTTCTACCAGTTTATCTTCACCATCTTTCGCAACTACTGTTACTTTCTTATCTCCAGGTGTTGTTGTGTCTACATCACCATCTTTATAGGTGAACTTAGTTCCTTCTGGATATTGTTCAGGATTAATACTTTCACTTGCATCTGGTTGTGGTTTAGCAGGGTCTTCAAAGACATATTGCACTTCAGGATCTACTACCACAACTTTAGCTGGAACTTTAACAATCGTATCTTCACCAACTTTAGCTACAACGACTACATCTTTCTCTCCCGATGTAGTTGTATCTACTGGAGTTTCATAAGTAAATTCCGTTCCATCTGGATATTCACCCGGTGTGATACTTTGTTTAGCTTCTGGTTGTTTATTAGCTTTATCAGCCACAACGTATTGTGGAATACTGTCAACTACACGTACTGTTGCTGGAACTCTTACTAGTTCATTTCCATTTTCATCAGTAACAATAACCTTAACCCCTTTATCTCCAGGTGTTGTTGTATCTGGTTCTTTCGTAAGTGAATTTAGAACCAGCTGGATAATCATCTGGATTGATACTATCTTCTGCTTTTGGAGCTTCTTTTGGATCTACTGGGACAATTTGTGGATATCCTTCAACAACTTTAATCGGTACATTAACAGTTTCTTCACGTTTATTATCCCCTGAACCGTATGTCACTGTTACAGGAGCTGTTAACGTTTCATCACCAACTTTATCAGTTGTATCAGGAAGTTTAGTTTCATCTACTGTTTTCTCATTTCCTTTAGTAGTAACCGCATCTTTTAATTTTTCTGAAGATGGTTTATCTCCTTCTACTACATAAACAGGTTTGGCAGTTGAAACTTGTGGTTTAACTTTAATTGTAAACTCTTGATCTATTTCTTTCTTAGTATCAAACGTTGGATCCTGATCAAATGGATTATCTACAATATCATATCCCATAGATTTCAAAACATCAACACGCGCTTGAACTTTTTCTTCTGGAATTTTATCTCCTGATTTACCAGTAAGATCATCAATATTATATTTCGTATCTAATGGTGTTTCAACACCTTCATCATCTACTGAAACAAATTTAACTTTTGCTTTTTGATCATCTTTGTCATAGGTAATCTTGATGTTTGTTTTTGGATCCGTAATTTTCGGTGGTTTATATCCTTGTTCTGGATTTGCAGGATTTACTGGTTCTAATGGTGTTCCATTTCCATCTTTCGGAGTATATCCATCTTTATGAGGAATAATTTCCGTAATTTCTCCTGTTTTCGTTGGATCGTTTGGATCATTAGGGAATGGAATTGGTTCTCCATCTTTACCTGTTGCTGGATCTACTGGAATCCAACTTCCAATCTTCGTATAAGTAACTTTATCAGTTTCATCAGGAATTACTTTTGTATCTTTTGCAGGAGTTACTGCTTCTTTCGCTGGAACTTCTTTTTTATCTGCAATATATCCAGGTAGAACATCTACTTCGACTTTATCCCATGTTTTATTTGGGCTTTCCCAATCTGTATAAGTTACTTCTTTAGTAACAAGATTAACGCTCGCTTTTCTTGTGAATGGCACCGTTTGAACAGTATCATCCTTAGCTTTTACTTCAGGTGCTGTATCAGAATCTTTCTTCACATATGAAATCACACGTTTAGCAGTTGTGTTCAAATCAGATTCAGTTAAGCCTTCTGGCCATTTAAGCTCAGGATTTTCCCCATTTGGATCTACTGGACTATCTTTTTCATGAGGTGTTGATGAAGGAACTTCAACAATTCTAGGTTTTACAACAATTTTAAATGTTTGAGAAGGTGCTGATGAACCATCTGTTGGGTTAACATCTTCCTTATCATCAAAAATTGGATGATGATTATCTTGAGTATTATAGTCATCACTTTCTACTTCATAACCTTGGTTTTTAAGTTCTTTGATTTTGTTATCAACGTCCGTACTTGCTGGTAATTCTGAACCAGATTTACCAGTTAAATCAAAGCTAGAAACAACCTCATTAGCTCCTCCATCTACTTTTTTCTCAATAATCACTTTAGCTTTCTGAGTTGACGGAGTATATGTAATTGGCGATGTTCCAAAATTATCAGCTGGTGTAAATCCTTCCGGAACATTGTATCCTTGTGTTGGATCATTTGGATTTTTCGGTGTTAATTCTTGTCCGTTATATACTGGAGTATATCCTGGTACATACGGAATTGTTATTGCACTAAAGTCCCCTGGTTTTGTTGGATCTGTTGGATGATTTGGATAATTTATTTTATCCGGAGCTCCTTGTGGTTTCTTACCTGCTGGGTACTCAGGCACAAACGAACCAATCTCCTTATAAAGAACTTTCTTCACTTCAGGAGATACTGTTCCATTTTGTGCTGGCTTAGGAGCATCTTTTTCTGGTACAAGTTTATCCGCATTATCTACTAATAAATAATTATTTATAACTGGAGATTCAACTGAATTGTACTTACCTTTAGTATCATCTGCTGTAGCATCTGTTAATTTATCAGCTTCATTGTAAACTTCCCAATCAGAGTAAGTTACTTCTTTTGTTTCAGGGTTAACTGTTGCTGTACGTTTGTAAGTTACTTTTTGTACTTTTTCAGCATATAGAGGAGTTGCATCATCTTTGTTTGCATCTTCTTCTTTTAGATACTTAATTGTACGTGTTACTTCTTTAACTAAGTCATCACGAGTAACTCCTGCTGGATATTTACCAAGATTTTCATCTCCTTCTTTTACAGGTGTATCTGCTGTTTTTGGAGATACTGGAGATGTTGTACTTGGATTTGTTGGATCAGTTGTTACTGTTGGATCTACTGTGATTAAGTCTAATACGTGTACCGTTACATTGGCTTCTGTTGATTTCTTACCTTCACTATCAGTTGATTGTACTTTTACAGTATAATCTCCAACTGTAGTTGTATCTAAGTTACCTGCATCACTTACTGCGATTGTTGGTTTAGTAGACTCAACTCCATCACGATCATCTTCTAAGTCAGTTGCTGATGGTTTAGCTTTTTCTAAAACTTTAGCATTGTTCCATTTATCAGCTTCTTTTGTTTTATAAACATATAAATCTGTTTTCTCAACTGCTACTGTTGGAGCTTCGTTTAGAACATTAGCATAAGCTGGATCTGATTCGTTACCCGCTTTATCAAGCACAGTGACTTTGATACGTTTGTCCGGATTTGTTGTCTCATTTGCTTCCGTCAAATCTGTACCTGCTGGAACTGGAACAACTAATTTACCATCACGTACTTCAACTTTTGTTGCACCATTATACCAACCATCTGCTTTCTTCGTTAAAGTAATTGGTGTTTTAGTATTTGGTAAAGTAACTTTCAATGAAGTTAATCCACCAATTGCACGTTCAATATTTTTTACTTCTGTATCAGCATTTCTATTTGTTCCATTGTTTGCATCATTATCTGCTATGTCTTTTCTTTCTCTTTCTTCATTTGTTAATTCAGTATTTTTTTCTGTAGGAAGAGAAACTAGCAATTCTTTAACTTGATTTTTATCAGTTTTTTCTCCATTAATGCTATCTGTATGGACTGGTTCTACTGTAGGAGCAACAGGTTTAACAGTATCAATATAAATTGTTTTATTGTAGTAGTAATCAGGATTATCTGTATTTCTCAATCCACCTACCACAGGATGATAAATACCATTTGCATTTGATACATCACCAGTATTTAAAATTTTATTATTCTGAGCATCATTTAGACCGTTTGGTAAAAATGTTTTAACTTTAAATGTAGCCGTACCACGATAATTATCCGCAGTTGTAAATGGTACTCTGAATTTACGTACACCATCGTTCTGTCCATTATTAGAACCAACACCAATATATGGTGAATCACCATTGTTAGATTTTGATGAATTATATTTAATTCTTAATTTTCTAGTAGCTGGATCCCAAGCTATATTTTGTGGAGCAATAGGAGTATCGCCGAACCATACCCATCCCGTTGGTTTTTTAATATTATCAGGAAGTTCTACTCCTTCTGGAATTTCTATTTCTGTTTCTGATGAACCATAAAGACGGATACCACCCACACTATTTACAGTAAATTCAAATTCACCGGTTTGTTTTGACTTATAAAGAGAATCTTCTCCATATTTCCCTTCTTGTCTATTACTTTTAACATTAGTAGTCATTTCCGTACCAGTACCTAATGCTAGGTTAACTGCACCGACAAAATATCCATCACTTATAGTGCTATTCGAATTCTGTAAATAAGAATTATTAATTGCAGTACCATCGTTCAATGCTTCAATTTCAACTTTTACTCGTGTAGTTGTTTTTGGTATTTCATAAATGGCACGGTATTCTGTCCAACCATCACCATTACCACCACTACCAGTCGGAGTGGAAATATGTTCACTTTCCATTTTTTCCCCGATTGTACGATCGTCTCTTATGCTAGAAATCTTTTCACCTGTAGCAGCATCATAAACAGTTATCTTAACTCTTTCACCAGTTCCTGCTGTTCCAGCATTACCATATGCACCACCAGTAATGGCACTTAAAAGAACCCTAGAATTTCCATTAACAGGATATTCTTTAGAAATTTTTGTTCCCTTTTTCCCTAATTCTAAATAATATCCTTTTGGTAAATTATGTGTACCTACCACACCTGAATGGTTAACTCCATTTGCATAGTTTTGGTTGGCCGCATTAACTCCTAATGGATTTCCTGGAACAGGAACTTCATTATCTCTTTGAGGTATTACACCATTTAAATCATATATTTTAGAAGGTTTAGGATCGAATCCTGCTGGTCTATTAGAAGATACATTAGTAGGTGCCTCTGGCTTAATAGCTGTAACTTTTTCCCCACCTTCAATTTTCCAACCATTCAAAGCGTTATGATTATTTGCATCATCTGCTGTAATTTCTTTTTCTTTCCAATTATAAGTAAGGCTTCCTAAAATTTCTGTTTGACCACCTTGAGAGGCTGTGCTTCGTGACCATTGCTTCCTTACTTCTCTATTTTTTTCTGTAGCATTACTGAAATCTATATCTCCAAACTGATTTTTTGCACTCTCAAATACACCATCAGCAGGATTGTTTCCAGAACCTAATTTATTATTATTAGTTGGACCTTCTTTTGCAGGAATTATCGGATTTACAGTCGTATCAGCTCTAAATCCACTTTCCCCTTTACCAGGAATTGCTTTTCCGTTTCGTGGATCTTGGTTTTTATTTGTTTTTTCTACTTTAGCTTCTGTTTCTGATTTATCTTCTACAGCAGGAGACACTTTTGGCATGCTCTCAATTACAAAAGCCTTTTCTCCTAATCTGGCAACAGTTTTATCTACCTCTACCTGAGTTGCTTTATCATTTGCTGATAAAGCTTGAGCTTCTAATAGTGTTGCCTTGGCATCCTCAATAGTTTTTGATGTTTTATTACTAATTTCAACTTTATCTATAGCTGATTGAATACGTGAAATCGCTTCCGATAACTTACTAAAGTCTACCTTTGCAATATTTTCTGGTACTAGCTTATCTTCATTAACTAAAGCTTCAGCTGAAGTTACTACTGGTTTAGAAACTGGATCTTTAGAAGGAATTTCTTCTCTCTTGGTATCAGGGCTCGCAACATTCTCTTCGTGATTTAAGCTTTCTTGAGATGGCGATGACTGTGGATTAGACAAATTTGAGCTCGTTCTTGCATCGTTTCCTTGAATAGTATCAGCTTTTGCAGTGGCTCCACCTCCAAACATCATAAGCGCAGCAATTGCTACCGATGCTGCACCGAAACTATACTTTCGGATTGAAAATCGTTGAACTTTTTGTCCATGATATTTTTTTGTTCGTGAGTACATTACTACTCCTTTGCTTATATTTTATTTACATCAAGAAAAGTCAGTAAGACCCTCAAATTGATACCAAGAAAAGTCCCGACTTCACCTGTTGTATAATAAACATAATAACCCTATCTGCTCATTATGTCAAGTAATTCGATATTTTTAATTAATGTAAATATAAAAAAAGTAAAGATAATTAATAGATTCAGAAATATGATTAACAACTCTATAACAACTTTCAAAAAAAGATTAAAAAAATTAATTCATAATTTACATAGAAAAAAAGGAGCGGATATGATATCCTACTCCTTATTCTTATCAGAAAATCTAATTAGAATTAGTCTTCTTTTTTCTTTCGAGCAACAAGTCCAAATCCACTCAATACTCCAAGAAGTCCAAGTGCTGCTAGGCGAGCATTGTCTTCTGTACCAGTGTTTGGAAGTTCAGCTTGTCCTTTAGCTTCTGATGAAGCTGCTTGAGCTTGTGGTGCTTCACCATTTACTGGTGCCGATGGCATCGTTGGAGTTTCTGGACCCGCTGGGTTAGCCGGATTAGCCGGATTAGGCGGTGTTGCTGGGTTAGCTGGTGTTGTTGGCTGACTTGGGTCTGTAGGAACTACTGGAGTTTCTGGTTGACTTGGGTCTGTCGGTTTCACCGGACTTGTTGGATTTGTTGAAGGTCTTGCTGGAGAAGCTGGTTGAGATGGAGTGAGTGAGCCTCCATTTGTAGAATCTTCTTTGACTTCTTTATAAACGTATGTTACTTCTGTTGTTCCTTCTGTTACTTTACCAGTTTCGGCACCTTTAGTTGCAGTTGGTACTAATACGTATTTCTTACCATCTTTTGTAGTAATTGTAGCTAGTTTATTATCAGTTGTGTCATATGCTGAACTTATAGAACCGTCAGTCGTATCTTTAACGTCTTCTGCGATTGTGTTACCTGCTTCGTCTACATAATGAACTACTACATTTCCTTTAACTTCTTTGTAAACATAAGTCACTTCTGTTGTTTTACCTGCTTCAACACTTCCGTTTTCGTTACCTTTAGTTGATGCTGGGACTAATTCGTATACTCTTCCTTCTGCAGTTGTAATACGAGTTGGTTTCATATCTTTATCCATAGTATTGTACGCTGCACCTGGTTTACCGTCTTTAGTACCGACAACATCTGCTTGGATTGTGTTTCCAGCTTCGTCTACATAGTGAACGACTACTTGTCCTGCTTTTTCGTATACATAAGTGATTTCTGTAGTACCCTCAGTAACAGCACCATTTTCTGGCTTAGAACCATCTTTCAATTCTTTAGCTGTTAAGTAGTAAACTTGTCCATCTTTTTCAAGTTTAGCTGGTTTATTATCAGTTGTATCATATTTATCACTTAGTGATCCATTTTCTACATCTTTCGTATCGTCAGCTAATGTGTTTCCTTCTGTATCAACATAGTGAACGACTACATTACCAGTGATTTCTTTGTAGACATATGTTACTTCTGTTGTTTTACCTGCTTCAACACTTCCATTTTCGTTACCTTTAGTTGATGCTGGTACTAATTCGTATATTCTTCCTTCTGCAGTCGTAATACGAGTTGGTTTCACATCTTTATCCGTAGTGTTGTACGCTGTACCTGGTTTCCCATCTTTAGTGCCGACAACATCTGCTTGGATTGTGTTTCCAGCTTCGTCTACGTAGTGAACTACTACTTGTCCTGCTTTTTCGTAAACGTAAGTTACTTCAGTTTTACCTTCTACTACATCTCCTGTTTCTGGTTTAGAATCGTCTTTAAGAGCTTTAGCTGTTAAGTAGTAAACAGTTCCGTCTTTTTCAATTTTCTCTAGTTTGTTGTCAGTTGTATCGTATTTAGCATTTAGAGAAGCACCTTTAGTGTCTTCTTTATCTTCTGCGATTACATTACCTTCAGTATCAACGTAATGAACTACTACATCACCAGTTACTTCTTTATAAACGTATGTTACTTCTGTTGTTCCTTCTGTTACTTTACCAGTTTCAGCACCTTTAGTTGCAGTTGGTACTAATACGTATTTCTTACCATCTTTTGTAGTGATTGTAGCTAGTTTGTTATCAGTTGTGTCATATGCTGAACTTATAGATCCGTCTGTAGTATCTTTAACGTCTTCTGCAATTGTGTTACCCGCTTCGTCTACATAGCGAACTACTACGTTTCCTTTAACTTCTTTATACACATATGTTACTTCTGTTGTTTTACCTGCTTCAATACTTCCGTTTTCGTTACCTTTAGTTGATGCTGGTACTAATTCGTATACTTTTCCTTCTGGAGTAGTGATACGAGTTGGTTTCATGTCGTTATCAGAAGTATCATATTTAGCTCCTGGTTTACCATCTTTAGTACCCACAACATCTGCTTGAAGTGTGTTTCCAGCTTCGTCTACGTAGTGAACAACTACTTGTCCTGCTTTTTCGTATACATAAGTGATTTCTGTAGTTCCTTCTACAACAGCACCGTTTTCTGGTTTAGAACCTTCTTTAAGTTCTTTAGCTGTTAAGTAGTAAACAGTTCCGTCTTTTTCAATTTTCTCTGGTTTGTTATCAGTTGTGTCGTATTTCTCACTTAGTGATCCATTTTCTACATCTTTCGTATCGTCAGCTAATGTGTTTCCTTCTGTATCCACGTAGTGAACTACTACATTACCAGTGATTTCTTTGTACACATAAGTTACTTCTGTTGTTTCTCCAGTTTTAACTTTACCTGTTTCATCACCTTTAGTTAATTGAGGGATTAATTCGTATACTTTTCCTTCTGGAGTAGTGATACGGTTCGGTTTCATTCCATTATCCGCAGTATTGTAGTCTGAGTTTGGTTTACCGTCTTTTGTATTAACAGCACTCACTTGAATAGTGTTACCTTTTTCATCAGTATAGTTAACTACTACTTGTCCTGCTTTTTCATAAACATAAGTTACTTCTGTTTTACCTTCTACTACGTCTCCATTTTCTGGTTTAGAATCATCTTTAAGAGCTTTTTCTGTTAAGTAGTAAACAGTTCCGTCTTTTTCGATTTTCTCTGGCTTGTTGTCAGTTGTATCGTATTTAGCGTTTAGAGAAGCACCTTTAGTGTCTTCTTTGTCTTCAGCGATTACGTTACCTTCTGCATCAACGTAGTGAACTACTACATCACCAGTTACTTCTTTATAAACGTATGTTACTTCTTTAGTTTCTCCAGTAGCAACTTTACCAGTTTCTTCTCCTTTAGTTGCTGTTGGTACTAGTTCGTATACTTTTCCTTCTGCAGTTGTGATACGAGTTGGTTTCATTCCGTTATCTGCAGTGTTGTAGTCTGATCCTGGTCTTCCATCTACAGTGTCTTTAGCACCTGAAGCTACATTTGCACCATTCGCATCAACACCTACTAATGGAGTTCCATCTTCTGTTTGGTAGTTAACTACTACTTGTCCTGCTTTTTCGTAAACATAAGTTACTGTAGTTGTTCCTTCAACAACATCACCAGTAGTTGGTTTAGAACCATCTTTAAGTTCTTTAGCTGTTAGATAGTATTTAACACCATCTTTAGTGATTTCATCCTTTTTGTGGTCTGCTGTGTCGTATTTAACGTTTAGAGAAGCATCTGTTTCATCTTTTTCGTCTTCAGCGATTACGTTACCTTCAGCATCTTCATACTTAACGACTACGTTACCTTTTACTTCTTTATAAACGTATGTTACTTCTTTAGTTTGACCTGATGTTACTGTACCTGTTTCATCACCTTTAGTTGATGCCGGTACTAGTTCGTATACTTTTCCTTCTGCAGTTGTGATACGAGTTGGTTTCATTCCGTTATCTGCAGTGTTGTATTCAGAACCTGGTTTTCCATTATCAGTGTCTTTAACACCTGAAGCTACATCTTTACCATCTGCAGTTCCTACTAATGGAGTTCCATCTTCCGTTTGGTAGTTAACGATTACTGATCCAGCTTTTTCATAAACGTAAGTTACATTAGTTTTACCTTCTACTACGTCTCCTGTTTCTGGTTTAGAATCATCTTTAAGAGCTTTAGCTGTTAAGTAGTAAACCGTTCCGTCTTTTTCGATTTTCTCTGGTTTATTGTCAGTTGTATCATATTTAGCGTTTAGAGAAGCACCTTTAGTATCTTCTTTATCTTCAGCAATTACGTTACCTTCTGTATCAACGTAGTGAACTACTACATCACCAGTTACTTCTTTATAAACGTATGTTACTTCTTTAGTTTCTCCAGTAGCAACTTTACCAGTTTCTTCTCCTTTAGTTGCTGTTGGTACTAATTCGTATACTTTCCCTTCTGCTGTTGTGATACGGTTTGGTTTCATTCCGTTATCTGCAGTGTTGTAGTCTGATCCTGGTCTTCCATCTACAGTGTCTTTAGCACCTGAAGCTATATTAGCGCCATCTGCAGTTCCTACTAATGGAGTCCCGTCTTCTGTTTGATAGTTAACTACTACTTGTCCTGCTTTTTCGTAAACGTAAGTTACTGTTGTTGTTCCTTCAACAACATCTCCAGTAGCTGGTTTAGAATCATCTTTAAGCTCTTTAGCTGTTAGGTAGTATTTAACACCATCTTTAGTGATTTCATCTTTTTTGTGGTCTGCTGTATCGTATTTAACGTTTAGAGAAGCATCTGTTTCATCTTTTTCGTCTTCAGCGATTACGTTACCTTCAGTATCTTCATACTTAACGACTACGTTACCTTTTACTTCTTTATAAACGTATGTTACTTCTTTAGTTTCTCCAGCAGCAACTTTACCAGTTTCTTCACCTTTAGTCGCTGTTGGTACTAGTTCGTATACTTTTCCTTCTGCTGTTGTGATACGGTTTGGTTTCATTCCGTTATCTGCAGTGTTGTAGTCCGATCCTGGTCTTCCATCTACAGTATCTTTAGCTCCTGATTCTACATTAGCACCATCTGCAGTTCCTACTAACGGAGTTCCATCTTCTGTTTGGTAGTTAACTACTACTTGTCCTGCTTTTTCATATACATAAGTTACTGTAGTTGTACCTTCTACTACGTCTCCAGTAGCTGGTTTAGAATCATCTTTCAATTCTTTAGTTGTTAAATAGTATTTAACACCATCTTTAGTGATTTCATCTTTTTTGTGGTCTGCTGTATCATATTTAACATTTAGAGAAGCATCTGTTTCGTCTTTTTCGTCTTCAGCGATTACATTACCTTCAGTATCTTCGAATTTAACAACTACGTTACCTTTAACTTCTTTATAAACGTATGTTACTTCTTTAGTTGTTCCTGATTCAACTTCACCTGTTTCTTCGCCTTCAGTTGATTCTGGAACTAATTGGTAAACTTTCCTTCTGCAGTTTTAATACGTTCTGGTTTCATTCCGTTATCTGCAGTGTTATAAGCTGTACCTGGTTTACCGTTATCAATATCTTTTGCACCTGATTCTACAGTTTTGCTTTCATCACCAACTACTGTTCCTGTAAGCGGAGTTCCATCTTCAGTTTTGTAGTTAACGATTACTGATCCAGCTTTTTCATAGATGTAAGTTACTTTTGTAACACCTTCTACTACTGTACCTGTTTCAGCTGGTGATGTAGTTTCTTGATCATTTACAGTAGTTTTAGTGTTTGCTTCATTTAGATAGTAAACATTTCCTTGTGCATCTGTAAGTTTTTGAGGTTTTTCAGTTTCGTTTTCTTTAGTGTTGTACGTTACGTTTTTAGGCGTTTTAACAGTTTTATCTTCTACAACTACTTCTTGTCCATCAGCATTTACATAGTAATGCTCAGTTACTACTTCAACTACTGTCTCAGGAGTATCAGTGTAAGGATCTTTTAATACTGTTCCGTCTTCTGTTTGGTAGTTAACTACTACAGAACCTTTTTTCTCTACTTCACGAGTTTTTTCTTCGGCGTAAGTGTAAGTGATTGTTGTAGTACCACTTGCTACACGGTATGCACGAAGAGGAGTGATTTCGTCACGATAAGAATACTCTTCAACATCCAACGAAGGAGCATTAAGTCTAAGAAGAAAACTACCATTTTCTAATTCCAATGTATCTGAGTTAGAAACGCCTGATGTATCTGCTGTTAGATCTCTTGTAGGTCTTCCTTTAGCATCAACTTGGTCTTCAGCTATTCCCGCTAATCCTATAGAAACATATCGTTTGAAATTTAAAAGGTTATCTTCAAGTCCTTTTCCTTGAAGATATGCAAGATACCCTTTTACAAGAGTTTTGTTCTCTACTCCTGTTAAAGTATCTGGAGCCGCTTTAAATTTTTGTACCATTGCATATGTTCTATTTAAATTAGCCCCAGTTCCATCTACATCATCTGCTACATTATCACTAGATGACAATGGTATGCTTCCTGTTAAAGCCTGACTCTCAGTATTAGCTGTTACATAAGTGTTTTTCTCAAGTACGAAAACATAGTCTCCTTCTTTGATTCCTCCATCAGCAGTTACATTAGCTGAAGTGAAGTCTTTTGCTGCAGCTTCTCCAGCTTTGAAAGCTTCTACCATCTTAGCATCAGAAGTGATTGCACCTGAATCTGCTTGTACATATTTACCATATGTTCCTTTTCCTGTTTGTTCAACGATCCAAGCTTTCCCACCAGCTTTTACAGTATCATAAGTGATTTTACCTTCTGCATTACTTAATCCTTCTGGAGTAAGTTTCGCGGTTACATCACCTAGAGTTGTGTCAGAGTATACTCCTCCACCGTTTCCAGTAGTTTCAACTTTAGGTTCTCCGATTAGGTGGTAAGTTTTCCCATCTTTTTCGATTGTTGCTTTTTTACCGTTTTCTTTAGCGTCGTTTAGGTCGCTATCTTGTGCATCGCCACCTGTAGTTTCTTTGAAAACTTCTCCTGATTTACCGTATACATTGTATGTTGTTTCAATCGTTTTATCAGCACCAGAATTTTGGTTTTTATTTTCTTCTAGTACAGTATTACCTTCAGCAGTTACGTATTTGTAATCTACTTTTCCAGTTTTAGTAATTGTATTTGTTCCCTCTGCAGTTGGATTAGTTGAAAATTCCCTACCTTCATTTGGATTCTCAATATTAGCTGTATCTACAATTACTGACCCCTTATCATTTGAGATCGTTGTTGTGTTGTCGCTGTTTTCTTTCATCGCCGCTTCTACAGTCTGGGTTTGTCCTGCCATTGCAAGGACTGCACCGACAATCAGACCAACTGTACCGATCTTGACTGAGTCTGAACGACCGTCTTTAAACTTACGAATGGAAAATTTTTCTTTTTTATTTATAAACATCCTTAGTATCCTTTACGACTATTTTTTGCATGATTTCCAAAATTTACCGCATTTTTATAGAAAACAACAATTGATAAACTCAAAAACCTAACGTTCCTATTTTAACATTTCAAAACCTCTCACACAAGAAATTTGATTACTTTTTGATCATTCAAGCTATAGTTTTTAACTATATTTATATATAAAAAATCCATACAGATGCATGGATTTACATGTTTAAAAATATACATTTATACTACCAGCCAAGTGAAACTATTTCAAACTGACAACCTAATTGTCGCAATTCTTTTTGACGATCCTCATAGTAGGGGAGAGAAATACCTGTAATGGCCACATAAGGGTGGTCTTTTATGTGCAGGCTGACAGACGAGGTAAAGTGATAGACCTGAACGAACTCGTATTCTTGAAAGAGTTGGGCTAGAACATCTTCAAAGATCAGGTCCGTCTCCAAGTAGGTCACATCAGGGATAGTGAAGGTTTCCTTGGGATGGGGTAGATAGAGGTCAATGGCCAAGGCCTTGGCATAGGTGCTGATAAAGCGGATGGAGATTTGGTCATCCTCTTCAGAGAACTTTTGTCCCAGCAGGACCTTGACCGTCTTGCCATTTGAAACTGGGGCTTGAGGCAGGTCAAAAAAATACTCCAGATAAACCAGCTTTTCTCTAGCTACGACATGATAGTCACTACGATAGAGGGTATAGTGCTTTTCCGTCCGCTCAATCAAATCATCTCTGGTCAAGCCCAAAGAGCCCACCTGACTGGGTTGAAGAGGGAGGGCATACATTCCCAAAGGGTAAATATCCGCATAGCCATCATCGAAACTCATGAGGTGCTGGTAAGTCGAACTAGCAACCAAGTCCAGAATCAAGCTATTGTCAAAACTAGCATAAAAGATGGTGTCATAGTCTCCGGCCAGCTCTTGACAAATCTGAGCCAAGTCCTCTGTCGTCTGAGGATAGTAAACATGGTCAAAACCCTTGGCATAATGCTCCTGACGAGCATTTTTTACAGGACTGACATAAAGGCTGACAAATTCCTGATCAGGATAGAGTCCTTTGATATGCTGTGCAATCTTGGCCTGCAAGGGCGTTGTGGCAATGATGAGGTGTTTCATCTCTTTGATTCTCCTAGGTGGTGATGGTACAGCAAGGTCTCAACGACTTCAAAGTCCAAAGCATCGTCGATATCATAAGAATAGAGTTTGTGCATTTCATAGGCTACTGTCTTATCTGTGTAAAAGGTCTCATCTCGTAGGTAACGATCCTTGCGAGAAATCCAGATACTACCGTTGGGATAGTAATAGACAGGTTCTTTCTGCCGAGCATAGTGCTTGGAAACCTGAGGTGGACGGATAAATGACGACTCCGCTAATTGCAAGTAAAGACTACGACTCTTGTCCGCCTTAACACAGGAAATCAAATGGTCTGCGCCAGACTGACAGTAGAGTTGATAGGACTCGACGAGGTGCTCCACCTCTCTCAGGGGTGAGGTCACCTGTAGATTCACAAAGACCTGCTCTTCCTCAAAGGTCTGTAAAGTCTCGTAAGGTTTCTAAGCTAGAGGTTGTTGATAGGGCCAATTCTTTTGGTCTATGGACACAACGAATCTCTGGATAGGCTTGACGACAGAGTTCTAAATAGGCTAATGAGTCTGAGGAAACCCAGATATCACTAAATAGCTTAGAGGCTAGAGCAACTTCTATGGTATAGAAAACCAAAGGTTTACCTGCAAGCGGTTTGATATTTTTATCCACTAAGCCGCGTGAACCCGAACGGATCAAAATGACAGCTATGGGTTTAGATTTTGCTTTCATATAGTCTTCCTTTGGTTTTATATTGTATTGGACCAGTGAGAAAAGCTAGATTGATCAACTTACAACATCCTATAAGTTCCTATCTAGTAGTTCACGGTAGCCTTGGGTCACTGTCCCTAGTGAATAGTGAGATGCTAGGGCGATATTTTCTGCATTTGACTGTCCATAGTCTGCCTGCTCCATCTCTTCTATCATTTGAATCAATTGTCCCTTATTCCGGAAGAGGCGGATGGCATCTGACTTGTCAGCATAGAAACGATGGGCAATTTCCACATCTGATAACAAAGCCAGCAAACCTTGATTGAGAGCTTCGACGCAGGCATTGGCAAATAACTCTGTATAACTAGCCGACAGATAACATTGGTGCAGACGATAAGGCACTTCGTCAACGATACCTTTAAAGTGAATGGTTGGTGGCAGATCGTAGCGATTGCGCAGTTCCTCCAGACGCTCCTCTGTACCACCATAAAAGGTAATCTGGGCCTTGGAGCCACGTTTGTAGAGTTCGATAAAGGCTTCAATGACAAGCTCCACATTCTTGCCTTCTCCCATATGACCCACTAAACAATAGTCTAGCACAGGTCCCACTTCTTTGATTTGACCGGGATTTCTGTAAACATAGGTGGCAGGAATCTTGTCTGGTAACCTTCCTTGGCCAAGCTTTCTGTCAACTTTTCACTGGCAACCAGGTATTTGTTTGTCTTGCGCAGATTGGCGAGGCGTAAGTCTCGCATGACATTTTCATGGATGACTTCATAGTAATTTTTGTCCGTGTTTTCCATATAACGCCAGAGGCTGGGTTTGGGAACGATTTGTTGGTCACGGATGAGGAGATCGGTTTGCTGGGCCCATCTGGCTAAGAATTTAACCAGCAAGTCCTCTTCAGAACGGATTTCTCCTCCTATGCGGTAGATGTATTCTGGGTAAAAGATAGTGACAGGAGAGGGTTCTTTAAAGGGATCGATAAAGCGTCCTTCCAGAGCCAATTCTCCATTTTCATGATACCAACGAAGTTCCTTTTCCTTGAAATCTTCAAACAAGAAGGGACCCTTGGTATAGTAATATCTCCCCGAGCCATCTCCTAGGGTAACAGAGGCCACAAAGCCATCTTCATTGAGTTCAACCTGATCTCCATCTGCTAGCGTTAAACTTTCTGGCTTCACTGATAAGTCTGCATGGCCTATATCTGAAAAACTATGCGGAACACATATCAGTTCTTTTTCTAAAAATCCTAACTTAATCAAGTCTTTCTTCCAGTCAGGACGAAGCTGAGGACTCGACACAAGGTGAACATATTCCAAACCCAGATGTCGTGCTATACGGGCTCGATAGACTTGGGTACTCTCAAGCCATAGCGATGGATTTCCTTGGCTGGATGGATGGTGACAATTCTCGACATGATGTAGACTCTTTCTCTCTTATTTTCTACTTACAAAGGAAAAACCACCCTCACAAAAAGGCGAGGGTGGTTCATCCGTTACAATGCTTGGGGATTTCCTAGCAAGTTCCCCCTCAAAAGGACTTTATGCTATTCTATCACAAAGACTGACCATCTGCAAGATGGACTGGTTTAGACAGGATAATCTCAATCCCATGAAAAATTAACGTCGGTAATACCTACAACAATTCTATTGCTTTATTTCACAACAAGCTCATAACGTGTCTTACTAGTGAAGGTTTGACCGGCTTTGAGAATGACTTGGTCTTTAAGGTCACTGTGAATGGCATCTGGTAAAGCTTGCGCTTCAAGAGCAATCCCATTGTGCTGTAGCATTGGCTGACCTCCTATGATGACACTTTCATCCACAAAGTTTGCTGTGTAGACTACAAAGCAAGGAGCTTCTGTCTTGAAAAGCAGGAAGCGACCTGAATTTTGGTCATAAAGGAAACCAGCATTGTCATGACCTGTAGGAAGGGCAAATGGATGATCCAAACCAGATACCAGTTGGACTTGCTCATCTTCTTCTGCAAAGATGTCTTTCAACAAGGCACCATTGTAGATGTGTTTGACCACATCGCGATCAGCGTCTGGAGTTTTGGCCGGAACACCATCGGGAGCGATTGGATAAATGCCCTCTGTGTTTAGTTGGAAGACATGACGGTCAATCGTTTTTGTGAAATCACCAGACAAGTTGAAATAACTGTGGTTGGTTGGATTGACCAGCGTATCTTGATCGGTTGTCACCTTGTAGCTGATTTCATAGGCACCAGTTTCTTCTAAGTGGTAACTGAGCCAAATCTTGAGATTCCCAGGAAATCCTCCTGTCCCATCTGTACGCTCTGTGTAGAGGGTCAAACCATGGTCGCTCACTTCAACTAGTTCAAACAAGCTAGAATCCCAACCAGTTGAACCACTGTGGTTACAGTTGCTAGCATTATTAACCTCAAGATCATAGATCTTGCCATTGAGCTCAAAGGTCGCACCTGCAATACGGCCTGCCACAGGACCTACGCTCGCTCCATGCTTAGGACTATTGCCTACATAGCTATCAAAGTCATCAAATCCCAAGATAACATTGGCAAAATTTCCAGCCTTGTCAGGTGTGACATAGCGCAAGATGGTCGCACCATAAGTCATAACCTCAAGCTGGTAGCCACCGTCCGTCTCAAATCGATAGGCCAAAACATCTTGTCCCTCAACATTTCCAAATACACGCTCTGTGTATGCTTTCATTCTATTCTCCTTTTACTATTTCTCTCAAGCAAACAAACCATAGAAAGCGCCTTGACAATCTATGGTTTGCTTGTATGATTTACAAACTCCTTTATCAAGAATCTATAAACGCAGTATTACTTTTGATATTCGTGGATGATAACACCTTGTACCACACGGTTTACTGTACCTGTAGGAGACGGTGTATCTGGTTTATTTTCTACCTTGAGTGAAGTCAATAGGGCAAAGAGCTGGGCATAAACGATGTAAGGGAAGACACGGTAAATATCATTCAAGACACCGCCACAACCAAGGGCCACTTCTTTGACATTTTCAAGACCAAAAGCTTGATCACTCAAAAGCACAACACGGCGAGCAATCTGGTCACCAGCAACTTCACGAACCAAGTCCAAGTCGTACTTACGAGTGTAGTCTGTCGTTGTACCAAAGACCAAAACAACTGTATCTTCGTTGATAAGAGATTTTGGACCGTGACGGAATCCGACTGGGCTTTCATACATGGTCGCCACTTGGCCAGCTGTCAATTCCAAAATCTTGAGCTGAGCTTCATGAGCAAGGCCAAAGAAAGGACCAGCGCCTAGATAGATGACACGGTTAAAGTCTAGGTCAACAAGTTCTTTGACATCTTCTGCATTTTCTAGAATTTTACGGGCAAGACTAGATACAACTTCAAAACGTTCAACTTTAACAGCAAATTCTGTAGGATCAAAGACCAAGAGAGCTGTCAACATCATAGATGTAAAGCTAGAGGTCATGGCAAAGCCAGCATCATTAGAGGCAGCTGGTTGCAAAAGCAAGAGATTGCGGTCATCTCCATGAGCTTGAAGAGCCAATTTACCATCTGCTGCACAAGTAATCGTCACTTGATAAAGCTCATCCACCAAGGCTTTAGCCAAATCAACAGTCGCCACACTTTCAGGCGAGTTCCCACTACGAGCAAAAGATACAAGGACAGTCGCCACATCTTTTTCAAATAGGTTTCTGGATTGGCAACGATATCTGTTGTCGCAATAGCATTGAAATTCCATTTGCGTTCGTCATAGACTTCCTTAAAGTAAGGTACCAAGGTATCTCCCACATAAGCAGAAGTCCCAGCACCTGTCAAGATTACCTTGATATAGTCATGTTTATCAGCAATCCCTTGTAGGAAGGCTGCAATTTCTTCACGTTTTGCTTGATAAGATTCAAAAGCTTCTTTCCATACATCAGGCTGTTGGTAGATTTCACGTGTAGTGATTTCTGCACCCAATTCGAGCAAGTCTTCTTTTGTATAATGTAGCATTGAGTTCCTCTTTTTCTATCAAATATGGGAATGGGAGTAAGCCCCATTCCCATGAATATTCTATATAAGATGCTCTAAATCACATCTTATTCATCTTCGTCATCATCGAAGCCAGCTAACAGGTCATTAACTTTCACAATACTTTCTGCAGCACGGCTCTTATAGTCCGCATCTGCACCTGTAAGGCTCGCATTGATAAATTCAATCACCATTGGAAGATTCATCCCTGCGTAAAGGTCAATATCACGACCTTCCATAATCAAACGGCTTACCACATTACATGGTGTTCCACCGAGAAGATCCGCAAAGACTAGGAAATCATCCAATCCTTCAATAGCAGCTTCAAATTTTGCAGTAAAATCTTCTGGGCCATCTTCTGGAAGAAGAGCTACTGTATAAATATTGTCTTGTAGACCCATGATCATTTCAGTGCTACCTTTAAGTTCTTCACAGAAGCGACCATGACTCACCAAAATTAATGATTTCGTCATAAATTATACGCCCATTCCAAGCAAGAATTTACCGATGAATGAAAGACCTACTGCAAGAGCAATGATGATACCAATTGCTTTGTAGAGTTCATACCTTTCTTACCAAGCAACCAGAAGATAAAGGCAGTAAAGATTGCTGGAAGTAAGCGTGGGAAGATTGAATTCAAGATGTCTTGGAAGTCAATCATTTTTTCACCGATTGGCAATTTATAAGAAACTTCAAAGTTGATCATTGTTGCTACAAGAGCACCCATCATGAAGACACCAAGTACAGATGCAGCGTCAATCAAAGCTGTCAAAGTACTTTGCATGTTGTTGATAAGGTTAACCCCTTCTTTGTAGGCAAATTCTAACTGTTTCCAACGGAAAATGTCATACACTACTGCAACTGCAATCCAGAGGAAGATACCCCATGGTTGGCCAGCGATAGCCATAGTTGCTGCGATAGATCCCATGATAGCAGGTACAAGTGAACCAAAGATAGTATCTCCAAGAGGAGCGAATGGTCCCATCAAACCTGTCTTGATACCGTTAACGGCATCTTTTGAACCTACACCATCTTTTTCTTCCATGGCAAGGTCAAAACCAGCGATGATTGTGTGGAAGAATGGTGAAGTATTGAAGAATTGAGTATGAACTTTCATCATTTCTTTCAATTCAGGAGTTCCATCCCCATACATTTTACGCAATTGAGGCAAGATCATGTAAAGGTAACCAGAAGCTTGCATACGTTCGTAGTTCCAACCTAATTGGAAAGTAAACAAGCTACGTTTGTTGATTTGATTAAAATCTTCTTTTGTAAGTTTGTAATTAGAATTCGTCATCTTCGATTTCCCCACTTTCTGATGGTGTAGAAGGTGCTACTACAGCTACTTTTTGACTATTTTTGAAGTGAAGCACTGCAAGGAAGATACCCACGATAGAGATACCAATCATAGACAAACCTTTAAAGTTGTTGACAAAAGCAATTTTTTCAGCCACATCTTTAGGTAGAGTACCTACGATACCAGCAACAGCGCCACCAAGACCAGTTACGTATGAGTAAAGAACAGTCAACATAGCTGTTAAACCGAATCCCATAGCAAGGTAGTGAAGGTTACGTTTAACTGGAAGGTAACGAAGCAAGATTGCAAATCCAAGACCTGGAAGCATACGTCCTGCAAGTGTCAAACCATCTGCAACCCATTGGTATTGTTTAACCAAGTCTACTACTGTTTGTACAAATGCACCACCAAAGGCAAGGGCAAAGAAGACTGGAAGGGCACGAGAAAGAGCCCAAGGAAGAGCACCAAGAAGGTAGTTGCGTTCGATTGCTTTATAGTCAAAGCGTTCGATTGCAGCATCAATACGGTGTGCGAAGAAAGTAGTTGTCATACGTCCAAGAACGTCGAAGTATGTCAAAAGTGCTGCTACTGGTACAGCGATTGTTGTAATCGCAAGGTCTGTAGCAATTCCTTGTGAAACTGAGAATGCTGTTGCAAGAACCGCACCAGAAGTTGCGTCGATACGAGAAGCACCACCGAAGGTACCAACCCCAAGAACGAACAACTGCAAGCTACCACCGATAAACAAACCAGTTGTCACATCTCCCATGATTAAACCAGTAATGAAACCAGCAAATACAGGGGAACCTGCAGATGAAACGATCGTCAACTCATCACAGATTTGATAAGCTGAGTACAAAGTGAGAAGTAAAATTTGCCACCATTGTATCATAACAATGACCTCCTAAAAATTTTTTCCTATTTTAATAAGCTCAAAAAGTCTGAAACTGGATCATTTGGAACCATTTGAGCAGTAAGTTTAACACCTTTTTCCGCCAGTTTGTGGAAGTCTTCCACATCCTTGTCCACTACGTTGATAGAACGTGTGATGGCGCGAGTTTCTGGTGTTTGAGACATATTCCCAACATTAAGGGTTTCAAGTGGTACACCTGCTTCTACCAAACCAAGGAAACGGTCTGGTTTACGAGCAACGATAAAGAGACGTTGGCTATCGTATTTACCAGCAAGAATATTGGCTGCCGCTTTCTCAATTGGCAAAATACTCAACTTCACACCTGGTGGTGTCGCTAGTTTCAAACCACTCTTTTCAACGTCGTTATTGACAACTTCGTCATCCACAACCATAATACGTGAAACATTTAGTTTTCCAGCCCAAAGATTGGCTACTTGTCCGTGGATCAAACGTCCATCGATACGGCATCCTACAATTGTCATAAATTTTCCCCCTTTATATGTTTTAGTGTAGGTTTACGAGTTAAATGAATCTCTTCTTTATATTCACCCTCTGTTTCAAAGATAATGATACGATTAGCACCTTCCTTGAGATAACAATGAGGGATATAAAGCGAGAGTGTTGGGCCGACGTTCCAAAAACGTCCTAAGTGACGCCCATTGACAAAGGCAACTCCCTTACCAAACTCAGATAAGTCTAGGTAAGTATCTTTTGGCTCTTGTACTGTAAAGTCATAAGCGTAAAAGGCTGGTTGTCCTTCTGTCCATCCTTTTGAAAAATCAATTTTCTCAGGATTATCCAGTGGTAGTGGATATTGTTTCCAATTAAGTAAGAAGTGTAAATCCTTGCAGACACCTGTTCGGATTCCTTTACGTTGTGTATCAGCTAAGAACTTATGTCCATAGTTAACACGGCCCATATTTTCAATCAAGATGTCAAGTTGTGAAGAACCCTTTCGATTACCTTGACAATAGATATCTTCCCCAATCTCCGTCTGATATTGAGTTGCAATTCGTTTACCATCTACAAAGAGTTGAGCACGGTCACGTCCATCGATGATGCGAAGGCGTTCTTCTTCTGCATCCCAACTTGCCTCAGTACGATAGAGAAGATATCCATAACATTGACCTAATTCCTCCATCGCTTTTGGATAGAGACTTTCTGTTGGACTAGAAAGACTATCTAAGGTTTCAAATAAGGAAACTTTTTCAGCAAGTGGAATAGCGTCCACCTTCATGCTTTCCTTATAGAGTGGTTCCAACTGCGGATACTCTGGGAAATGTGTTGCCATCATCTTCTTGACTGCCAAATATTTGGCAGTTGGATTTCCTTCTTCATCCAGAAGGGCATCGTAATCATAAGATGTAACTTGTGGCAAATCCAGAATTCCTCGAGCCGAGCAACCATTCATGAAGCCAAAGTTTGTACCACCATGGAACATGTAAAGGTTGATAGAGCCTTGCTCCAATACCTCTCGAACAGCTTCTGCCAATTCTTTCGGATCCCGTGTGATAATCGGTTCTTTCCAACGATTGAACCAGCCATCCCAGAACTCCATACACATGAGTGGCCATTTCTTACCATGCTCATCAAAGAATTCCTGCATCTGTGAAAAGTTGTAAGGTGCCTTAGAACCAAAGTTGCCTGTTACAAAGAGGTCATCTTCGATTAAGGTTCCAGCTTTCAAAGTAGCTCTCCATGGGCCATCTGAAGTAAAGAGTGGGCAATCAATCCCTCGTTCTTCCATCAATTTTCGAATCGCTCTCAGGTAAGCCTTATCTTCTCCATAAGAACCGTATTCGTTCTCGACTTGCATCATGAGAATATTTCCGCCATTGTCCAACAAACGCGGCACCAGTCTTGGCAATAATTGATCATAGTAGCGACCAACTGCCTCGATATACGCTGAGTCGGATGAGCGAATTCGCATGTTCTTGGTCAAGAGCCAAGCTGGTAAACCACCGAATTCCCATTCCGCACAGATAAAGGGAGACGGACGCACAATTGCGTAGAGACCCAAATCCTGCGCTATTTGGAGAAATTTCTCTAAATCCAGATCACCTTCAAAATTAAACTCCCCTTCAACAGGTTCGTGTAAATTCCATGCAACATAAGTCTCGACTGTATTAAAGCCAAGCGCTTTTAAGTTGTAGAGCGAATGATACCAATCCTCTGCTGGAATTCTAAAATAATGAATGGCACCAGACAAAATCTTGAACGGTTTCCCATCTAAATAGAAATCGTCCTCAATTTTAAACCTTGTCATTTTTACACCTCTGACTAACTAAGTTTGCGCTTTCATTTGTTATAATATTAAATATAATCAAATCTTTTGCATTTGTCAATAGGTTTTTGGAAAATTCTTTAAAAATTTTTTTCCATTTTTTTACTTACCTTTTACCAAAAATTATCAAAAAAAATCGCATGAAAGAGGCTATTTTAAAAGTTCAGAGAATTATCTAATTATAAAATGGATTTTTTTACATGTATAATAATGTTTCTAACCTATTATTTTAATTTTTTTACCTAAATACTACTATTTTATTTACATTTATGGTAGAATCAAGGATGGAAAAATAGAATTGAGGTGAAATTATGGCTATTCCAAAATACCAATATATTAAAGATGAATTAAAAAATAAAATTATCTCTGGTCAATTTGCAAGTGGTGATAAATTTTACACAGAAGCAGAATTAATCGCAATGTACGACGTAAGTTCTATCACAGTTGTTCGTGCTTTAAACGATCTTGCTAAAGATGGTTACATCGTTCGCCAACAAGGAAAGGGCACATTCGTTTCACGCGCACGTAAACACAAACTCGTAGAATTTTCAGACGTCGAAGTTTTCGAAACGAAAGATGATAAGGTAACCGTCCTTTCTATCGAGCGTGGAAATAAACTTGAATATTTAGATAAACTTGGACTACGTGGTGATCAGTTCTACTACAAAATTGAACGTGTACGCGAAACAAATGGTGTTGTTTACATCTATCACACATCTTATGTTCCAGAACAATATATCAATGCCAATTATCCAAATCTTGAATATTATAGCTCTATCTATAAACGTTTCAAATTGGATTACCACATTCACATGAGTGATGAGCATTTTGAGGAAATCAATGCAATTGCATTCCCAACACCAGAACATGCTGCTTCTATCCTAGGAATTGATACACAATTCCCAACAGTACTTCAAACAAAAACTACTAAGCTTGAAGCAACTGGACAAGTTCTTGCCTATAGCGAGACGTATAAGCGAGCAGATTACTACAAAATCAAATTCATTTCATGTAACCGTGGCCACTAAGAAAAAGCTTGAGCCTTGCTCAGGCTTTTTCTATATATATTATAGCACGAAAAAGCGAATATGAAAACGCTATTAAATATATTTATTTGTAGCACTTTTACTAAAAACAAGTTAAAAAGAACTGATTTTTCCTTAATTTTACCTTCTTATATAAGTTGTTATTTCCAAAATCTTATGATTTACTCCATTTATTATAGTTCTTATATAAACCTGCTTGACTTTTTACTATATAGATAATAAAATTAAATTGGTTTTATGTAAACGTTATCAAAATAGTTGTATCAAGGAGGTTTTATCATGAAACTAGACAAGAAACAGCGTTTCTCAATCCGCAAGTATGCAGTCGGAGCAGCTTCTGTACTGATAGGATTTACCTTCAGTGCGCAAGTCGTATCTGCAGATGGACTCACACCAGCACCAAAAGCTACTGAAACTTTGCAAGCTGTGCTGGATAGCCCACAAGCATCAGAAGCACCAATTCAAGATAAAGAAGAAAAACTTGTAAAACAAGCTGATAAAACTATAAAAGAGGAAGTTAAAACTGAAAAAGATACTGTTAACACAGTTGTTCCAAAAACAGACAATGTGGTAACACCAGTAGTAACAGAACATGCCAGCCCAGCCCCTACTACAGGGGCAGATAGCGCAACTCAAGTGGAAAAAGCGGAGAGAGTGCCAATACTGAGAAGAAAAACGAGCCTGCTACTCCTGCTGTACTCGCTCCGACTACTGAACGTGCCACTCAAACTAATGAAAAGCTAGCGAAAAAGAAAATTGTTTCTATTGATGCTGGACGTAAATATTTCTCACCAGAACAACTCAAGGAAATCATTGATAAAGCGAAACATTATGGCTACACTGATTTACACCTATTAGTTGGAAATGATGGACTCCGCTTCATGTTGGACGATATGAGCATCACAGCTAACGGCAAGACCTATGCGAGTGACGATGTCAAACGTGCCATTGAAAAAGGTACGAATGATTATTACAACGATCCAAACGGCAATCACTTAACAGAAAGTCAAATGACAGATCTGATTAACTATGCCAAAGATAAAGGCATCGGTCTCATTCCGACAGTAAATAGTCCTGGTCACATGGATGCTATCCTCAATGCCATGAAAGAATTGGGAATCCAAAATCCTAACTTTAGCTATTTTGGGAAGGAATCAGCTCGTACCGTAGATCTTGACAACGAACAAGCGGTCGCTTTTACAAAAGCCCTTATCGATAAATATGCTGCTTATTTCGCGAAAAAGACTGAAATCTTCAACATCGGACTTGATGAATATGCCAATGATGCAACAAACGCTAAAGGTTGGAGCGTTCTTCAAGCTGATAAATACTATCCAAACGAAGGCTATCCTGTAAAAGGATATGAAAAATTTATTGCCTACGCCAATGACCTAGCTCGTATTGTAAAATCACACGGTCTCAAACCAATGGCCTTCAATGATGGTATTTACTACAATAGTGATACTAGCTTCGGAACTTTTGACAAAGATATCATCGTTTCAATGTGGACTGGTGGTTGGGGAGGTTACGACGTCGCTTCTTCTAAACTTCTAGTAGAAAAAGGTCACCAAATCCTAAACACTAACGATGCTTGGTACTATGTTCTTGGGCGAAATGCAGATGGTCAAGGTTGGTACAACCTTGATCAAGGATTAAACGGTATCAAGAACACTCCAATCACTTCAGTACCAAAATCCGACGGAGCAACTATTCCATTCATCGGTGGTATGGTAGCTGCTTGGGCTGACACTCCATCTGCACGTTATTCACCGTCACGCCTCTTCAAACTCATGCGTCAATTCGCAAATTCTAATGCTGAATACTTCGCAGCTGATTATGAGTCTGCAGAACAAGCACTTAACGAGGTACCAAAAGACCTTAACCGTTATACTACAGAAAGTGTCGCAGCAGTTAATGAAGCGGCAAAAGCCATCCATTCACTTGATAGCAACCTCAGTCGTGCCCAACAAGACACGATTGACCAAGCAATTGCAAAACTTCAAGAAGCAGTCAGCAATTTGACCTTCACACCAGAAGCTCAAAAAGAAGAAGATGCTAAACGTGAGGTTGAAAAACTTGCTAAAAACAAGGTGATTTCAATCGATGCTGGACGCAAATACTTTACTCTTGACCAACTCAAACGCATCGTAGATAAGGCCAGTGAGCTCGGATATTCTGACGTCCATCTCCTTCTAGGAAATGACGGACTTCGATTCTTACTCGATGATATGACCATCACTGCTAACGGAAAAACCTATTCAAGTGATGATGTCAAAAATGCCATCATCCAAGGAACAAAAGCTTACTACGACGATCCAAATGGGACTGCGCTTACACAGGCAGAAGTGACAGAACTAATTGAATACGCTAAATCTAAGGGTATCGGTCTCATCCCAGCTATCAACAGCCCAGGTCACATGGATGCTATGCTGGTTGCCATGGAAAAATTGGGTATTAAAAATCCTCAAGCCCACTTTGACAAAGTCTCCAAAACAACTATGGACTTGAGAAACGAAGAAGCGATGAACTTTGTAAAAGCCCTCATCGGTAAATACATGGACTTCTTGCAGGTAAAACAAAGATTTTCAACTTTGGTACTGACGAATACGCCAACGATGCGACTAGTGCTCAAGGCTGGTACTACCTCAAATGGTATCAACTCTATGGCAAGTTTGCCGAATATGCCAACACCCTCGCTGCCATGGCCAAAGAAAGAGGGCTTCAACCAATGGCCTTCAACGATGGCTTCTACTATGAGGACAAGGACGATGTTCAGTTTGACAAAGATGTCTTGATTTCTTACTGGTCTAAAGGATGGTGGGGCTACAACCTCGCATCACCTCAATACCTAGCAAGCAAGGGTTATAAGTTCTTGAATACCAACGGTGACTGGTACTACATTCTCGGTCAAAAACCAGAAGATGGTGGTGGTTTCCTCAAAAAAGCTATTGAGAATACTGGAAAAACACCATTCAATCAACTAGCTTCTACCAAATATCCTGAAGTAAACCTTCCAACAGTCGGAAGTATGCTTGCTATCTGGGCAGATAGACCAAGCGCTGAGTATAAGGAGGAAGAAATCTTTGAACTTATGACTGCCTTTGCAGACCACAACAAAGACTACTTCCGTGCTAATTATAATGCTCTCCGCGAAGAAATCGCACAAATTCCTGAAAACTTAGAAGGATACAGCAAGGAAAGCTTGGATGCCCTAAGTGCAGCTAAAACAGCTCTAAATTACAACCTCAATCGTAATAAACAAGCTGAAGTTGACACACTTGTAGCCAAACTAAAAGCCGCTCGCTTAGGTCTCAAACCAGCTGCAACTCACTCAGGAAGTCTGGATGAAAATGAAGTGGCTGCCAATGTTGAAACCAGATCAGAACTCATCACAAGAACTGAAGAAATCCCATTTGAAGTTATCAAGAAAGAAAATCCTAACCTCCCAGCTGATCAGGAAAATATTATCACAGCAGGAGTCAAAGGTGAACGAACTCATTACATCTCTGTCCTTACTGAAAATGGAAAAACAACAGAAACAGTCCTTGATAGCCAGGTAACCAAAGAAGCTGTGAACCAAGTGGTTGAAGTCGGTACTCCTGTAACTCACAAGGGTGATGAAAGTGGTCTTGCACCAACTACTGAGGTAAAACCTAGACTGGATATCCAAGAAGAAGAAATTCCATTTACCACAGTAACTCGTGAAAATCCACTCTTGCTCAAAGGAAAAACACAAGTCATTACTAAGGGAGTCAATGGACATCGTAGCAACTTCTACTCTGTAAGCACTGTCGATGGCAAGGAAGTGAAAACTCTTGTAAATAGTGTCGTAGCACAGGAAGCCGTTACTCAAATTGTGGAAGTCGGAACTATGGTAACTCACAAGGGTTATGAAAGTGGTCTTGCTCCAGTTGCAGAAACAAAACCTAGACTAGATGTCCAAGAGGAAGAAATTCCATTTACCACAGTGACTCGTGAAAATCCACTCTTACTCAAAGGAAAAACACAAGTCATTACTAAAGGTGTCAACGGGCGCCGTAGTAACTTCTACTCTGTGAGCACTTCTGCAGATGGTCAGGAAGTGAAAACTCTTGTAAATAGTGTCGTAGCACAGGAAGCCGTTACTCAAATTGTTGAGGTCGGAACTCTAGTAACGCATGTAGGCGATGAACATGATCTTGCTCCAGTCGCAGAAACAAAACCTAGACTGGATATCCAAGAGGAAGAAATTCCATTTACCACAGTGACTCGTGAAAATCCACTCTTGCTCAAAGGAAAAACGCAAGTCCTTACTAAAGGTGTCAACGGGCGCCGTAGCAACTTCTACTCTGTGAGCACTTCTACCGATGGCAAGGAAGTGAAAACTCTTGTAAATAGTGTCGTAGCGCAGGAAGTTGTTACACAAATAGTCGAAGTCGGAACTCTGGTAACACATGTAGGCGATGAAAACGGACAAGCCGCTATTGCTGAAGAAAAACCAAAACTAGAAATCCCAATCCAACCAACTCCATCAACTGCTCCTGCTGAGGAAAGCAAAGCTCTTCCTCAAGGTCCAGCTCCTATAGCAACAGAGAAAAAACTTCCTGAAACAGGAAGTCACGATTCTGCAGGACTAGTAGTCGTAGGACTCATGGCCACACTAGCAGCCTATGGACTCACTAAAAGAAAAGAAGACTAAGTCTTTTCGATAAAAAATAAACAGCGAGATTGAAGCTCGCTGTTTATTTTTTAATTAATCACCTAGTCCTAAACGTTCAAAGATATCGTCCACTCGTTTAGTGTAATAAAGAGGGTTGAAGATTTCATCTATTTCTTCTTGTGTGAGGCGTGAGGTTACTTCTGGATCCGCTTCCAACAGTGGTTTAAAGTCTACTTGATTATCCCAAGAGTAAGCTGTTTTTGGTTGCACCAAGTCATAGGCTTGCTCACGGGTCATGCCTTTTTCAATCAAGGTCAACATAGCCCGTTGGCTGAAGATAAGACCGAAAGTTGAGTTCATATTGCGAATCATGTTTTCTGGGAAGACTGTCAAGTTCTTGACGATATTTCCAAAACGGTTGAGCATGTAGTCAATCAAAATGGTCGTATCTGGTGTGATAATCCGCTCAGCTGATGAGTGGGAAATGTCGCGTTCGTGCCAGAGAGCGACGTTTTCATAGGCAGTAATCATATGCCCACGGATAACACGCGCCAGACCTGTCATGTTCTCAGAACCGATTGGGTTACGTTTGTGAGGCATTGCTGAAGAACCTTTTTGCCCCTTGGCAAAGAACTCTTCCACTTCACGTTGCTCAGATTTCTGCAAACCACGGATCTCAGTCGCCATACGCTCGATAGAAGTCGCGATGCTGGCAAGAACTGCAAAGTACTCAGCATGAAGGTCACGAGGAAGGACCTGGGTAGAGATTTCTTGAGCACGGATACCCAATTTGTCGCAGACGTATTGCTCTACAAATGGTGGGATGTTGGCAAAGTTCCCAACCGCACCAGAAATCTTACCTGCTTCCACTCCAGCAGCCGCATGCTCGAAACGCTCGATATTGCGCTTCATTTCGCTGTACCAAGTCGCCAATTTAAGACCAAAAGTTGTCGGTTCAGCGTGCACACCGTGGGTACGACCCATCATGATAGTGAACTTGTGTTCTTTCGCTTTGTCAGCGATGATGTTGGTAAAGTTTTCAAGGTCACGACGGATGATGTCGTTGGCTTGCTTGTAGAGGTAGCCGTAGGCCGTATCCACCACGTCAGTTGATGTCAAGCCGTAGTGTACCCACTTGCGTTCCTCACCAAGAGTCTCAGAAACCGCACGCGTGAAGGCCACTACGTCATGGCGAGTCTCCTGCTCAATCTCTAAAATACGGTCGATGTCAAAGTCCGCTTTCTCGCGAATCAAAGCCACATCTTCCTTAGGGATTTCTCCCAACTCAGCCCATGCTTCATCAGCCAAAATTTCCACCTCAAGCCAAGCACGGTATTTATTTTCTTCACTCCAAATGTTCGCCATCTCAGGGCGAGAATAACGGTCGATCATGATTAAGATACCAAGGGCGACTAGAAAGCGACTGAATTTTAGGAAACCAACGACGGACGCTTTCGTCCTAGGAGGTTTATCTAAATTCCGAGCTTTTCGCCCGGGTTCAGCTGCACTGTTCCAGTGTCCTATCCTTTCTAGTTTTAAGTTTAACTTTATTACAAATATATTAAAGATGTCAAAAATGTCTTGAAAATTTACATTAAGTAAGCTCAGGTTATCAGTTGACCCCCTGTATTTAAATAATCTATCACTCCTCGGTATAAAGATAACTCATAAAAATTTTGACTATGTGTCATATCAGAGGTTATTTCACTATTCAAAAGTGTAAGAAGTTGTTGTTCTCCAGCTATATCTATTATTTTTAACCAATGGTTCAATTTATTTGTAAGTAGAGTAATACCCCATGTACTAATCTTATCTACGATACTAATTTTACCCATTGTATATATATTGGTAATTTTAGTTTGTAAGTCTTGTGAATAAGATGTACTTGAAAAATCTAAACTATATTCTGGAATAAGTATATTATTCTTTATTACGATATTACATTTAAGCCAGTTTTCTTCAGTAGTATCTTCAAAATATGGATTTACTATATCTAATAAACTTGCTGACTTATTCGTATTACAAGAATGGCAAGAAGGAATCAGATTAGCTGGAGTGATGGCAAATATAGGAAATTCTGACTTTGGAAGCAAGTGATCTAAATCACTCACTAAATCCCTCTCACAATATACACATTGACCAAAATTTTTACCTTCATTAGTTTTCAGTTTACTATAATACGAATCTCTGTACTTCGTGACTAGTTTTTGTTCATACAGAAATCCCATTTCTTCCTTACCAATTTGATCTGACACCACGCAATTTTCTTTAACCAAGCTATTTAGTTTACCTTCTTTTGCAAGTTCTATGTATAATTCTTCGAACTCGAATATCCTATTTTTTATCTCTTTGCTAAATAAATTAATATATCTTTCTGAACTTACTACATTTCCACACTCATCCTTGACTTCTTTGATTTTTGTCACCCCAGATAGTAACTCATCCAATATATCCTTTGCATTAAAAGATGGAGGAGTAAGTTTAAGCATCAGCACTTTCTCCTTTATCTCTTTTTAAAATTTCGGATAACAGCAACCTATACCCTAAAGTCCCCATTTTCCTATCAAATCGTTGTAGTGACTCTTCAAACGAAAGATTTTCTCTTACTATTTGATCAATTAAAGTATAAAAACCTGATTCTATAGTTTCCAACTCAAATATATCAAATGTTAAACTACCTATATCTTCTGCAAACGTCTCAGTACTTGGTCTTACCGCTTGTATAAAATCAGTGCTCACTTCTCTAGATAGTTTATAAACACATTCCCTTTGCACTTCTTGTAAAATAATTGGCGAATGTGTTGCAAGTATTGCTACTCCATTCGCTTTTATGAGTAATTGTGATAAACTTCTTATAAAACTACTCAACAAAGGTGGATGTAAATGCAATTCTGGTTCATCTAAAATAACAAGTGTTTTCTCTGAAACCATTTCAACCAACTTGGTTATAGTTAAAATCACGATTTTATGACCCGAACTTAGACCCCTAAAAATTTTATATGTCTCTTTATAAAATTTACGAATATCCTCTGATTCCTGAAACTTATCAACTAGTTTATCAATTCCTGTTTTACTAAATATTGGATCACTATATAAAATTTTTATACAATCACGCCATAGTTTAGGTTTCTTGCGTAACGCTGAACTTACACTCTCAATAAAGACAGCGTCCCATCCTTCAGGTATAAACTCTATAGTTTCACCATCTTCTTCTCTATATAATTTATAATTTTGAGATTCTTTAGCAGTTGTCCTATTTGACAGGTGGTAATACAAGTATCCCTTACTGGTATCAGAATTCTCTTTAAATATTTTTTTATTCTCAAAACTACTAAAATTAATAGAAATAATATTCGAGAAAAAAATTATCATTGTATTCAGTGTTAAATTGGAATCTGCCATCATTCTGTATAACACTTTCAATCATTTCAGTTAATAAGTATGACTTACCTACGCCATTTCTACCAATAATAGCATGAATATTTGACGCTGGAAATTTATCAGGATTCACTCTAAAGTCTAAAACGTAGGAATCATTTATTTTAAATGAAAAATCATAACTAGATAACTTAGTATTTCCTTGAGCTAACCGTCTATATTTGTTATTAATCACTTCAGGCAAAACATCTCTTGTCAAAGATACATTAAAAACATCAGTTTCACGAGCTTTAGAATATAAATCACTATCAAAAGCAACATCTTTCAGAGCAGTTAAGATGTATTCCCTTTTCTCATTCTCAAGCCTATTAATTTCATAATAGAAACTTTCATCAGTCGCTACAGAAAAAAAATCATCTGTTAAATTATCAAATTCTTCAGGTATATTAGGGGTTCGTTGTCCTTTTTTCATAGAAAATTGACCGATTTTAATGGATCCCACATTTGTTATCTCATCACTTTTTTTTATGTAAAATAGATATGTAGTTTCATATTGAAACCAATCATCCCAGTTACTATGAATCAAATAGTAACCGTTCTCTCTAATGTCCGAGTATGATGATACAACTCTAAAATTCATTTAATTCTCCTTTTATAAAACCTTCTTGCTTACTAACTTATTATTTCCAACTCATATGTCAAAATAGCTATATGCCTAATCTTATAGCTTTCCCAAACTCCTCAACCTCATCCGGCGCATCCGGCGCATCCGGCGCATCCGGCGCATCACTAAACAAAGTCACATGCCCCATCTTGCGGTTGTGCTTCGCTTCTATTTTACCATACATGTGGAGGTGGGCGCTTGGATTTTCTGTGACATATTTCAGCAGCCTCGACGTGTTGGCCGAGTACATTAAGCATAACGGCTGGCGCATGCAGTTTGATAGCTGGCAATGGCGATCCCAGAACGCCCAAGATATGGGTATCAAACTGAGAGAAGTCGCAGGCTTCGATTGAGTAGTGTCCTGAGTTATGTGGGCGTGGGGCAATCTCATTGACAATGATGTCATCAGCTGTCGCAAACATTTCCACGCAGAGAGTTCCAGATAAGTTAAGCTGTTCAGCAATCTTCACTGCCATGGCTTTGGCCTTGTCTGCTAAACGCTCAGAAATGCGAGCTGGCACAATGGTTTTTGAAAGAATATTGTTTCGGTGGATATTTTCCTGAACTGGGAAAACCGTCACGTCCTTGCCATTTCCTGATACGATGATAGAAATTTCAAGGTCAAAATTGACAAATTCTTCCAAGACACAGTCAGCTGAATCTGCTAGTTCATAGGCCTCTTCCAAATCTTCTGCTGAACGAATGACTTTTTGACCATGGCCATCGTAACCACCGGTCGCCGTCTTTAGGACATAGTTTTTCGATAGGTCGATATCTGTCAAATCCTGACTTGAAGTCACAATCTTATAGGGTGCTACAGTGACTTGGGCCTTGTTTGAGAGAAAGTCCTTTTCAAAGATTCGATTTTGGGAGATGCGAAGCAGGTCGGTTCCTTGAGGAAGTTGACCATCCTTGATGACAGCATCCAAACCGTCAGCATCGACATTTTCAAACTCATAGGTGAGGACATCGCAACGCTCAGCCAACTGACACAGAGCATCCACGTCATTATAAGGCGCCACAATGATTTCCGCCACACGAGAGGCTGGGCAATCCGCAGCAGGATCCAACGCGATAACCTTGTGCCCCATGTAGATAGCAGAAATGGCCATCATCTGACCCAGCTGGCCGCCACCTATAATTCCGATTGTTTTAGATGAGCTCATTGGTAGACTCCTCTGCGATTTTTCCTTGCTCTTCTGCAAAATCTGCCAATGCTGTCGCGATAGCCTGATCCTCTACTGAGAGGAGACGGAGAGCGAAGAGGGCAGCGTTAGTCGCACCTGCTTCACCAATAGCCATAGTTGCGACTGGCACACCACCTGGCATCTGCACAATGGAATAGAGTGAATCCACGCCACTAAGGGCACGAGATTTGACTGGCACCCCAATGACAGGAAGGGTTGTTTTGGCAGCAACCATACCTGGCAAATGAGCTGCACCTCCAGCACCTGCAATGATGACCTTGATACCACGACTACGCGCTTCTTCGGCATGCTTGAACATGAGATCAGGTGTGCGATGGGCAGAGACAACCTTCTTCTCGTAGGCTACACCAAAGCGGTCTAGGACTTCTGCTGTTTTTTGCATGGTTGCCCAGTCGGATTTTGAGCCCATGATGATGGAAATAATTGGTTTAGTCATAATTTTTCCTTTTTTCTTCTTTTTTGATAATGGTCTTAGGTGGTGGGGACGGAAGCAAACCTTCGGTTTCATTCCTAAACTTTGAGCCTAGGGTCTCAAAGTTTCCCTAGACCAGAACAAATACTGTTCTGGTCTTTTCACCACGGCGACCATTATCTTACTTTGGCTCGCTTTCGCTCGCCACGATAAATTTAGTAGCTGTTAATCTTTTATGGCCTTGCTTCCGATATCGGTTCGGTAAAAGAGGCCTTCTGTTTTTTGTTGAGCGAGCTCTTGATAGATGGTGTTTTGGGCTTCTTTGACGGTATCAGCAGTGGTGACGAGCATATAGACACGTCCGCCGTTTGATAGCAGTGCTCTGCTATTTTCCGCAAACTTAGCCCCTGCATAGTAGGTGATGATGTCGCCATCGGTTTTGGTTGGCAACTTGACACCTTTTTCATAGTCTAGCGGGTAGCCCTTGGATGCGACAACCACACCCAGAGTCACACCCTTGTCCGTCCACGTAATGTTTAGCTCCTTACCATCGAGGATATCCGTGATATTTTGTGCAAAGTCAGATGTTAAACGAGGCAAGATGATTTGCGTTTCAGGATCTCCAAAACGAGCGTTGAACTCGATAACCTTAGGGCCGTCCGCTGTCAAGATAAGCCCCGCATAAAGAACACCCAGATAAGGGCGCCCTTCTTTAATCATGCCTTCTAGGACTGGCTTGACAATAGTCTCCACTGCTGTGTCAACCACGCTCTGTGGCAAGTGTGGAACTGGCGCATAGGCACCCATACCACCTGTGTTAGGCCCTTTGTCGCCATCGTAGGCACGTTTGTGATCCTGAGCTGTTGGCATGATGTAGAACTTATCACCATTGACAAAGGCAAAGAGTGAAAATTCCTCTCCTTCAAGGAATTCCTCAATAACCACGCGCGCACCTGAATCACCAAATTTATTATCCAAAAGCATCTCGTGAGCTGCTTCGACTGCTTGCTCAACCGTCTCCGCAACTACGACACCCTTCCCAAGCGCCAAGCCATCCGCCTTGACTACGATAGGCGCATCCTGCTTTTCGATATAGGCCTTGGCTTCCTCGAAATCTGAGAATGTGCCATAGGCTGCTGTCGGAACGTCGTATTTGACCATGATTTCCTTAGCAAATCCTTGGACCACTCCAGCTCAGCCGCAGCCTTGGTCGGACCAAAAGCCTTGAGCCCAGCTGCATGGAAATCATCCACGATACCAGCCGCCAGGGCATCATCTGGACCGATAAAGGTCCAAGCAATATCGTTAGCCTTTGCAAACTCAATCAATTTAGAATGTTCGGAAATAGAGATATTTACCAATTCCAGACCATCTAGAGTCATCCCATCATTCCCAGGAGCTACAAATACTTTTTCAACGTCTTTTGACTCAAGCAACTTCTTAGCAATCGCATGTTCACGACCACCCGAACCGACAACTAACAGCTTCATTCCTCAACCTCTTTTGCGAATTATTTACTAATATTATATCACAAACGTTCGTCTTAATCTTGTTTTACTCCGCATTTTTACGCAAAAAAGGAAAGAAACTGTTTTCTTCCCTTTAACGTTCTTAATGTCTAAAATGTCTCACTCCTGTGAAGACCATAGTCAAGCCATATTTGTCCGCTGCTTCGATAGACTCTTGGTCACGAACGGACCCACCTGGCTGGATGATGGCCTTGATACCTGCTTTGGCGATTTCTTCCACGTTATCCGCGAATGGGAAGAAGGCATCTGAAGCAAGGACGGCACCGTCAAGACGGTCTTGGGCTTGATCAATGGTGATACGAACGGAAGCTACACGGTTGGTTTGCCCTGGGCCAACACCAAGTGTCATGTGGTCATTGGTGATGATGATACCGTTTGATTTGACGTACTTGATAGCCTTCCAAGCGAACTCAAGAGCAGTCGCTTCTGTCTCAGTTGGCTGGCGTTTGGTCACCACTTGCCAGTCAGCTGGGCTTTCTTTCACTACGTCTTGATTTTGCACAAGGAGACCACCAACTACACCTGTGTATTCTGCTTCTGCTTCACTGGCATCTTGTGCGTCAAATGGCAAGGCAAGGATACGCAAGTTTTTCTTTTTATTAGTCAAAATAGCTAGCGCTTCATCCGTATAGCTTGGTGCGATGATGATTTCAAGGAAAACGTCATGCATCTTCTCAGCTGTCGCAGCATCCACCTCACGGTTGAGAACGACAATCCCACCGAAGATAGACACTGGATCAGACTCATAAGCGTAGTCCCAAGCAGTCTCGATGTCATCAGCCTGACCGATTCCACATGGGTTCATGTGTTTGAGAGCCACAACGGTTGGACGGTCTTTGAAGTCACGGATAATACGAATAGCAGCATCCGCATCACGGATATTGTTGAAAGACAATTCCTTACCGTTGAGCTGTTTAGCGGATGCAATCGAGTAATCCGTTGGCAAGCTTTTTGGTAGAAATCGGCATCTTGTTGAGGATTTTCACCGTAACGCATGGCTTGTTTGAGGTCATAGGTCAAAGTCAACTTTTCAGGCTTACTTTCACCCACTTGAGCTGTAAAATACTCTGCAATCAAGGCATCATAAGCTGCTGTGTGACGGAAAACCTTGGCTGCCAGACGTTGTCGAGTTTCGTAAGTTGTTTCACCGTTGGCTGACAATTCGTCAAGAACTACAGCATAATCCTCTGGGTCTACCACAACTGTTACGCTAGCATGATTTTTAGCCGCTGAACGAAGCATGGATGGCCCGCCGATATCGATATTCTCCACCGCATCAGCATAAGTCACGTCTGGTTTGAGAATGGTTTCCTTAAATGGGTAAAGGTTTACCACAACAAGATCAATGAGCTCAATCTGGTTCTCCTTAGCTGCTTCCAAGTGACTATCCAAGTCACGACGAGCGAGGAGTCCACCGTGTATATTTGGATGAAGGGTCTTGACACGACCATCCATCATTTCTGGAAAACCAGTCACATCATCAATCGCAATGGTCTTCACCCCAGCATTATCAAGGGCAACCTTGGTCCCACCCGTCGAGATAATCTCCCAACCAAGTTTTTTAAGTTCTTGGGCAAATTCAACAATGCCCGCTTTGTCTGAGACGCTGATTAAGGCGCGTTTAGTCATGTTATTTCCTTTCATTTTCAAACTCTCTACCTACGAATTTTTCGATTCATAAAGTGTAGGGAGACGATTACCAAGACTCCTAAAATTACTGTCAGTAAAAATCTCCCCCAATAGGGAATCTCTGGGAAGAAAAAATTTACTAGTAAACGTAGAATGATTACCAAGGTAATCAAGGCAAGTGTTTCCAACCATTTTTTCATTTACTTGTCCAATAATTCTCTAATAACCTCTGGATACAACTTGTACTCTGCCTCATGAATCCGAGTTTCAAAACTTTCAATGGTATCATCAGCCAGCCGTGGCACACGCACTTGTTTGATGACCTTTCCTGTATCCACTCCAGAGTCCACCCAGTGAATGGTCACACCAGACTGATTCACGTCAGCATTCCAAGCATCCTCAATCCCATGAGCTCCTGGAAACTCTGGCAGGTAGGCTGGATGGATGTTGATAATCCGTCCTTCATAAGCCGCCAATAAGGTTGGCCCAACGATTTTCATGTAACCTGCTAGACAAACCAAGTCAATCTGGTGCTCTTCTAATAGCTCAACAAGTGCTGCTTCGTAGTCTGCCTTGCTCTCAAACTCCTTGAGTTCAAAGCATAGGATAGAACGCCGAGCTTGTCTGCACGCTCGAGCACATAGGCGTCACGATGGTCTGAAAAGACAAACTCCACTGGAAACTCTTCGGCAATCACCTGAAAATTTGAGCCATTACCTGAGGCAAAAACCGCTATTTTTTTCATTTGATGATGACACTTTCGTTTTCTTTCTTGACGATACGACCAATTTCATAGACTGGTTCATCCAACAATTTCTTGACACGACCTACATTTTCAGGGCTAACTGCCAGCATGAGTCCCACACCCATATTGAAGATTTCAAACATTTCTTCATGCTTGATTTGACCGTATTTTTCAAGAGCTTTGAAAATAGGAAGCACTGGAACCTTGCTTTCCTCAATCTCAGCTGCTAGGTCATCTGCAAACATACGAGGGACATTCTCAATAAAACCACCACCTGTGATGTGGGCAATGCCGTTAACCAACCCTTCCTTGATGAGGGGCAAGACAGCCTTGACATAGATACGAGTCGGCTCAAGAAGAACTTCTTTGAGTTTCTTGCCCTCCAATTCTGGTAAGACTTCCTCACCTGTATAGTCCGCAAAGACACGACGAACGAGAGAATAACCATTGGAATGAATCCCACTTGAAGCAAGTCCGAGAAGAACATCTCCTTCTGCCACCTTTGAACCGTCAATGATTTGAGATTTTTCAGCCACCCCGACCGCAAAACCAGCTAGATCGTAGTCATCTGCGCCGTACATACCAGGCATTTCAGCCGTTTCCCCACCAATGAGGGCAGCGCCTGCCTGCACACAACCTTCTGCCACACCAGCGACAACTTGTTCTAGCTTAGCTGGTTCATTCTTCCCTGTCGCTACGTAGTCAAGGAAATAGAGGGGCTCTGCACCTGCAGCGATGATGTCATTGACACACATGGCCACACAGTCCTGACCGATGGTATCGTGCTTGTCGTACTTAATAGCCAGCATGAGCTTGGTTCCGACACCATCAGTTCCTGAAATCAAGACGGGTTCTTTAACCCCAGTCTTTGAAAGGTCAAACATACCACCAAAGCCACCCAGAGCTCCCATGACACCTGCACGCTCCGTACGAGCCACGTGCTTTAATCCGTTCAACAACTTCATAACCCGCTTCAACATCTACACCCGATTGGGCGTACGCATTTTTTGTCATTTATTTATTCCTTTTCTTTTATGGAGAATCTCAGTAACTCACTTGTAAAAACTTGTCTTTTCTTCCAAACTTCTACGATAGTCTTCTTCATAGTCGTAGAGAGGCGTTGGGTAATCCCCATCAAAATAAGCGACACAGAGACCACCATTTGGCGCATCTGTTTCAATCCCAATTGACTCAATCAAGCCCTCAACAGAAAGATAGGTCAGACTGTCTGCTCCAATGATTTGACGCGTCTCTTCAACCGTATGATTGGCCGCAATCAGTTCCTGACGAGTCTGGATATCAATCCCGTAGAAGCATGGATAAGCTAGCGCTGGACTACCAATGGCAACGTGAACCTCAGTCGCCCCTGCTTCCTTTAAAAGCTGGACGATACGACGAGAGGTCGTCCCACGTACAATAGAGTCATCAATCATAACCACACGCTTGCCTTTGACAACACCAGAAACGGCAGACAGTTTCATCCGCACCCCTTGCTCCCGCAATTCTTGAGTCGGTTGGATAAAGGTACGTTGGGTGTATTGGTTCTTGATAAGACCCATTTCATTTGGCAAACCAGATTCTTCTGCAAATCCCATAGCCGCGCTGAGGGAAGAATTGGGTACACCAACTACAATATCCGCCTCATGCTTGAATTCACGCGCTAATTGGGCACCCATACGTTTACGTGCCGTATGGACATTGACACCATGAATGTTAGAATCAGGGCGGGCAAAGTAGATATACTCCATAGAACAGATTGCTAACTGAGTATCGTCTGTATAGCTATCATACTGGATGCCCTTGTCATCAATGATCACAATCTCACCTGGCTTCAAATCACGAATCCATTCTGCACCAATGACTTCAAAAGCACAGGTTTCAGAGGAAACCACCACCGCTCCGTTGGCCATTTTCCCGATAGAAAGCGGACGGAAACCATTGGGGTCAAGAGCCGCAATCAACTTATCTTCAAATAGCAAGATATAAGCAAAGCCACCTTTGACAAGGCTGAGTGCCTCCTTGATTTTGCCCATCAGACTAGGATTGTGACTACGACGAATGAGGTGAGCCAAGATTTCAGAGTCCGAAGTCGCGCTGAAAATCGCTCCTCTTTGTTCCAGTTCTTTCTTGAGAGAGGCTGCATTGGTCAGATTTCCATTATGAGCCAAGCCAAACTGCATATCGTGAAAACGGAAGAGGAAGGGCTGGATGTTATCTACAGAAGCTTCGCCAGAAGTTGCGTAACGCACATGCCCAATCGCACCAGTTCCTGTCAATTTATCTAAGTTAGCAGGATTTCTGAAGACTTCTGATAGAAGACCCATGTCACGATGGCGCTTCAATTGTCCCTGATCATTGGAGAGGATTCCTGCCCCCTCCTGACCACGGTGTTGAAGACTGTGGAGACCAAAATAGGTCAACTTAGCAGCATCTGGATGTCCCCAGATACCGAAAACACCACATTCTTCATTAAGAGATTTTACTTCGTATGTCATTTTATATACCTAATTTTTATTTGTGTAGCACCAAGAGCTAAATCTACATGACTTTTACATTACTGATACTATCTATTAGAAAATCTGCAAGTCTTACTTTCCAGTAAAGTATTTAACCGCTGACGCGAACAGGTGCTGGTCTTTATTTCCTGGGATGTTTTGGAAAAGACCGTCTTCATAACGTTCTGAGTGTCCCATCTTACCGATGATTTGACCATTCTTGCTGGTAATTCCTTCGATGGCATGGACAGAACCATTTGGATTGTACTTAGAATCCATACTTGGTTTTCCATCAAAGTCAACGTATTGGCTAAAGATTTGACCATTGTCACGGAGCTCCGCAAATTCCTCAGCCGTCACGACAAACTTCCCTTCACCGTGCGAAACAGGAATAGCGTGGATATCGCCCACTTCTACTCCAGCCAACCATGGCGAGTTGGTATTGGCAATCCGAGTTTCCACCATCTTGGCCACGTGTTGGTTGGCATCATTGTAGAAGAGGGTTGGGCTAGTACTTTTGGCATCTTCAAAGTTCCCGTATGGAAGAAGACCTGATTTGACCAAAGCCTGGAATCCATTACAGATACCGATAATCAAGCCACCACGAGCGATAAAGCTATCAATAGCCACACGCACTTTTTCATTGAGCAGGATATTGACAATAAACTTAGCTGAACCATCTGGCTCGTCCGCAGCTGAGAAACCACCTGCAAAGAAGAGGATGTTAGCCTTGCCGATGTTGTCAACCATAGTTTCAACTGACTTGACAATAGCCTCTTCATTCAAGGTCACAAATGGTACTAAGTTGACCTCTGCTCCTTCTTTTTCGAAGGCCTTAGCTGAGTCATATTCCGAATTGGTGCCCGGGAAGACTGGGATATAAACTACCGGTTTTTCAACCTTTTCTTTGGCTTTAATCACAACATCTGATGCAACAGCTGGTACTTCAGCCAGTTCTTTGGCTTGAGCAAATTCTGTTGGGTAAACTTCTTCCAATTTTCCTTGGAAGGCACTGTCAAGTTTGTGTCCATCTAGCTTCACACCGTTGACAAAGAGTGTAAAGTCTGCACTTGTTTGACCGATTTTCTCTACTCCAGCAATTTCTTCAGGAGAAGTAAAGACAAATCCACCTAATTGTGCTGTCAAAGCCGTTTCTAGTTCAGGCAAGGTTACCTCTGCACCGATATGATTTCCAAAGTAGCAAGTGCCAAACTTTCAAGCACACCGCCGTATTTAACAGCTGAAGCTGCTGTTACTTTGTGAGCCTTTTGAAGGGCTTCAAACTGAGCAAAGTTAGACTTAATCAAGTCAAAATCAATCTCTGCTGAGAGTGCTTGGCCTGGTATGTAGTAGATGTTTTCACCAGCATTCTTGAACTCTGGCGAAAGCACCTTACGGCTATCCGCTGTCGTCACCCCAAAAGCGACCAAGGTTGGTGGCACTGTCAATTCTTCAAAAGTACCAGACATAGAGTCCTTACCACCGATAGATGGCAAACCAAGCTGAATTTGTGCCTCGATAGAACCTAGGAGAGCTGCTACTGGCTGACCAAAACGCTCAGCTTGTTTGTCCATGCGCTCGAAGTACTCTTGGTAAGAAAAACGAGCCTGAGACCATTTGGCACCAGCAGCAACCAAACGAGCAGTTGCTTCAATCACCGCATAGGCAGCACCGTGGTATGGAGACCATTCAGCTACATATGGGTTGAATCCTTGAGCCATGACTGACGCAGTATGAGTCACACCGTGTTGAACTGGTAATTTCTGCACAGATGCCTCAGTTGGTGTGAGTTGGTAACGACCACCAAGTGGGTGATTAACCGTTGAGCGTCCAACAGAGCAGTCAAAGATAGTCTGTAATCCTTTGACTCGCATGATTCAAATCAGATAGAACCGCAAGGGTATCAACTTCAAGTGTGTTAGCAGATGTTTGACATTCTTCTGGAAGCTTGACATCTTTGTCCACAACTTTAGCATCGACAACCACGCGCACACCATTGGTATCAAGGAAACGGCGTTCCAAGTCTACAATCGTTTCGCCATTCCAGTGCATAACTAGATTTGGTTTTTCCGTCACTGTCGCCACGACAACAGCGTCAATATTTTCTTTGTTACATTCTTCAACAAAGGCATCTACGTCTTCAGGACGTACCACGACTGCCATCCGTTCTTGTGATTCAGAGATGGCAATTTCGGTACCATTCAAGCCCTGGTATTTAAGAGGCACCTTGTTGAGGTCGATTTCAAGACCGTCTGCTAATTCACCAATAGCTACACAGACACCACCAGCGCCAAAATCATTTGATTTTTTGATAAGGCGAGTCACATCGCCATTACGGAACAGACGTTGAATCTTGCGTTCTTCGATAGCATTCCCTTTTTGAACTTCAGCTCCAGCAGTTTCCACAGACTCAACCGTTTGAACCTTAGAAGAGCCCGTCGCACCACCGACACCATCACGTCCAGTCTTACCTCCAAGAAGGATAATGACATCACCCGATTCCGGTTTTTCACGGACAACATTGCCCTTAGGAGCCGCACCAACAACAGCACCAAGCTCCATGCGTTTAGCTACAAAGCCTGGGTGGAAGTATTCACGAACGTAGGTTGTTGCAAGCCCAATCTGGTTACCATATGAAGAATAACCATGAGCCGCTGTTTTAGAAATGACTTGTTGTGGCAATTTCCCAGCGCGAGTTTCTGAAATCGGTGCGGTAATATCACCCGCACCTGAGATACGCATAGCTTGGTAGACATATGAGCGACCTGACAATGGGTCACGAATGGCTCCACCAATACAGGTAGCAGCCCCACCAAATGGCTCAATCTCTGTTGGGTGGTTGTGGGTTTCGTTCTTGAACATGAGGAGCCATGGCTCTTTCACACCATCAACGTCCACTTCGATTTCGACTGAGCAAGCATTGATTTCGTCTGACACTTCCATATCATCCAAACGTCCATTAGCACGCTCATAACGACCGAAAATAGTCGCCATATCCATCAAGGTTTGTGGTTTTTCAGAACGCCCCAACTCATCGCGCATAGCGATATATTTGTCATAGGTTGACTGCAATTGTTTTTGGAATTTAGAAGCTGAGAAATCAATATGTTTCAACTCTGTCTCAAACGTCGTGTGACGGCAGTGGTCAGACCAGTAAGTGTCCAAAACCTTGAGTTCTGTTTCCGTCGGCACGCGCCCGATTGACTTAAAGTAGTCTTGGATAAAGAGCAAATCATCCACTTCCATGGCCATCCCTTGCTCGGCCTTGTAGCGAGCAAAGTCTTCTGCTGTATAGTTTTCAAAGAAAGTCAATTTAGGAATGGTCTTGTCTGACTCTGAAAATTCCTGCTTGGCAATCCCTGCCGTAATATCCTTGAAACGAGAATCAACTGGATTGAGCAGATAGTTCTTGACCGCTTCTAATTCCGTCACATCGATATCTTTATTCACCAAGTAAAGTTGGGCTGTATTAACCGTTACATCACTCGAACTTCCTAGTAAAAGCAAGGCTTCCTGTGAAGATGCAGCACGCTGGTCAAACTGCCCTGGTAGGCTTTCAATCGCAAAGAAAGCATAGTTGGCGAGATCCGCCTGCACAGCCACTTCGTCCAAAACATGGTCTGTCACCTGCTCAGAGAAGATGTGCTTCTCTGCAGGTGCAAACAAGTCCTCTGCCAAGTCAAATACATCATAAACTTGCACGATGCGAATACTTTTCAAGCTTGAAAGTCCCAAGTTGTGCTGGAGTTCTCTAACCAAACTCTCTGACTTGACCTGAAAATCAGCCTTTTTCTCAACAAAAATACATTTATCCATCAATCCTTATTCCTTTATTTCAGCTCTTGCAATGTTCCAAACGACCTTGAGGTTGTTACTTCAATCCCTGCAACTTTTCCCAAACAATCTCGTAAACGTCTGTTAGTTCTCCCAATCCTCTACGGAGTGAAAAGGTCTGGAGGACCTTTTCAGCCTGAGTCCTTTTAGTTGAGAGACGAAGGTTTTCCGTTGCAAACAGATTATTTCAAACCTTGCAACTTCTCCCAGACAACTTCGTAAACGTCTGTTAGCTCTCCTAATCCCCTACGGAAAACATCCTTATCCATGTGGTTGCCATCCGCATCCCACAAGCGGCAGTTATCTGGTGAAAATTCATCTGCTAAGATAATCTTGCCATCCTTGTCAAAACCGAACTCTAGCTTAAAGTCAATCAACTTAAGCCCAATCTCAGCAAACCAAGTTTTCAAAAGTTCATTGATTCGACGAGTTTCTTCCTTCAAGTAGGCAATCTGCTGGTCATCCGCAATCTTTAGGAATTTCACATGCTCGTCATTGATAAATGGATCATCCAAATCATCATTTTTATAGTAAAATTCGACAATCGGAGTCTCAAATGCGATTCCTTCGTCTACGCCAAAACGTTTTGAAAAGGAACCAGCAGTATAGTTTCGGAGCACGACTTCCAAAGGAATAATCTTAACCTTTTTATTGAGTTGTTCCGTGTCTGAAAGCTTCTCCACAAAGTGAGTCGCCACACCAGCCGCATTTAATTTCTCAAAAATAAAAGATGAGATCTGATTATTCAACACTCCCTTACCTGCAATCTGCTCCTTCTTGACACCATTGAAAGCAGTCGCCTGGTCCTTGTAAGTTGAAATAATAAGATTTTCATCCTCAGTTGTATAGATATCTTTAGCTTTTCCCGAATAGATTAATTGTTTTGACATTTTAAAGTTCGCCTTTCGTATTACTTGAGCACATTCTACCATAAAAAACCTAAAATTACAAGAATTTAAACGAATAAATAGTAGATATGTTTCAAAAATCATAAAGAAAAAAACTGCAAGAAAAATCTTTCTCACAGTTTTAAAATCATTTAACTCTAAAAACACGAACATTACTCTTTGTTCAAAAATTGATCCAAATAATAACGCAGGTAACTTTTCTTGCCCGTAATCATCTGTAGGAGACCTTCCACCCCGTACCGAAGTTTTTCAGCCTGCTCAGAAGTTAGATTAGTCTCCGCCTCGATTTTAAAGAAATTCCCTTTTTCAGTCTTAGTAGCTGTCGCGTCAATACTTGTAATAGTAGAATCTAGGAAAAGTTGATTCTTAGCATCATGAGTCGTAGTATAGCGAACAGAATCACCGACCTTGATCCTTGCTACATCCTTTGAACTGAGATAAGCTGTTAGTTTGGTTTTCCCTTCTTTTTCCAAGGACGGATAGAGTTGGGCTAGTAGGGCACCTTCTGCAACCATGGTAGAATCACTGGTCTCAGGATTAAGGTGAAGCACCCCATCCTCACTCGCCGTAATTTTCCCCTTTTCTAAAAGATTTCCCTGAACCTTCTTACCCGATTCTGCCTCCAAAATTTTCTGGTCTAGAAGGGTCAATTCCTGACCAACCTTAGCCAAGTGTTGGGATTTGAGAGACTCTAATTGACTGCTTAAACCTGACGCATAGGCTTGCTGGGTACCTGAACCTGCATACTGGACACGGTAAGTAGCAAGACTAGATTCTAACTGATAAAGCTGCGCTTCAACCTGCGCAACTGCCTGAGCTTTAGCTTGCGGATTTTCCTCACCCTGAGACTTATAGGACTGGTAGAGAGAGTAGGCTAGATTCTGACTGGCCAAGGAAGCACCTGTTTCAATAGCTGACTTAGCTGTCTGGTAATCGCGAATTTTAGCCTCTGTTTGGCTGATGAGATTGCCGATTTCGGCTTGGGTTTGACTAGCTGCTGCATTCTGGGACGCAATGGTCTCATTTTGTTGCGATGTACTAGCCCTAAGACTGCCTGCTTGGCTGATGTAGTCACGAAAGGTGGCTTGGTAGCCAAACTTATCCTCCTCTGGAAAGTGATTCTCCCCTTCTTGCAGACTTTTTTGCAAATACTCCAATTGCTTTTTTTGATCCTTGAGCATGTCCAACTGACTGGCATAGGCCTCCGCTTGGACACCCTCTGCCCCTTCTTGATATTGAACCAACAGTTCTCCCTTTTTAACCAGCTTATTTTCTTCCAAATGATTGACAAGAATGTGATTATTGCTAGTTGACTGGATATTTGCAAGGATACGACTAGGCTCGACAGTAGCTCTAGTGGACAAACTCATCTCTTTCTCTGCAAATATTGCAAAGCCAAGCAAAAACACGAGCAGAAGGGACATGGGTACAATCACCCGACTGGAAAAATTATGGTAACGACGATTATAAAACTCCGCACTTTCTAAAAATTCTGGTTTCATCCTCTCCTCTTTCTAGCTATTCACCAAATGGGCGTAAAAGCCACCCTGTGCAAGCAAATCAGCATGCTTTCCTTCTTCAACAATCTTGCCCTGATCCAAGACAACAACCTTCTCTGTCCGCTCTGCAATGGTCAAGCGGTGGGCGATGAAAATCAAGGTCTTGTCCAAAGCCATGAGATTATCGACAATTCGCTTCTCTGTCAAAATATCCAAACTGCTGGTCGCCTCATCCAAATCAAGACAGGCGCATCTGTCAAGAGAGCACGCGCCAGAGCGATTCTCTGACGTTGACCACCTGAAATCCCTGCTCCATCCGAAGTCAATTCTGTCTGGTAATTCAGTGGCATCCGCTCAATGTCCTCCCGAATCTCTGCCAATTCGACCGCCCGTAAGATATCCTCTTGAGTCGTCCCTTCCTTGGCTCCAAGGAGAAGATTCTCCAAAATCGTTCCGTTAAAGACATAGGGCTGTTGAGGCAGATAGTTGATATACTGGCGCAAGGCCTTTTTATCAATCTGATTGAGATTGACACCACCCAGACTAATCTCTCCCTGACTTGGATCATAAAAATTAACCATCATCTTAGCCAAAGTCGTCTTACCTGACCCTGAAATCCCCACAAAAGCCACTTTAGAACCTTGGGGAATGGTCAAATTGATATCCAACAAGACGTCTCGACCATAGCCATACTTGTAAGAAACCTGCTTGAAGGTCATATCTCCCTTCATCAAGCTCAAATCCTCAACTGTTTTCTTCTCCTCAAACTCCGAAGCTACCAGATATACTTCATTTAGACGGTTATTGGCAACCTGTGCTGTCTGAAGCTTGGTTTGCAGATTGATGATATTTTCCAAAGGATTGGTAAAGTAAACCAGCAAGGTATTATAGGTAATCAACTGCCCCAAACTCATCTTGCCATCCATGACCAGAACAGCCCCCATCCAGAGAATGCCGACATTGAGCAAGAGATGTGCAACTTTTTTCAAAGCCTTTTGCTGACTTTCTGCCCGACTATAGGTAAAGGATTTTTTTCAGATAATCCACAAATTCCTTGTCAATCTTTTGATAGCGTGAACTTTCACTGGTCAAAGACTTGATAGTCTCAATACCATTAATGTCCTCAATGATAGAGGAAGACAGAACCGCATTGGCTTCCATGGTATCCCGATTCATCTTTTCAAACGGCTTCATAAAAGCAAAGATAATCACTGTGTAGATAGGTAGCGCCAATAAAGTCATGAAAAAGAGATTGGTATTTTGTGAAAATAAAACAAGGGAAATAATGACAACCGTTGACACATCTAGGAAAATCGAAAGAATGGTCGAAGCCAGCGCATCAATGATACTGTTAGCATCTGTGAAACGAGACACGATTTCCCCTGTTCTACGTGTCGCAAAGAAGGACATAGGCAGGTGAAAGACGTGCTTGATATAGGACAAAATCACATCAATCGATAAGCGTTGCCCCAAAACAAGTAAGAGATACTCCTGGGCATAAGACAAGATTTGCTGAAGAATATAAACAATCACCAGCCCAATAGAAATAATCCCCAGTGTCGAACGCATCTGATCTGGCACATAGGTATCAATGATAGACTGCAGATAATAAGAACCCACAATGTTAATCAAGGTTACCAAGAGTGTTGCCAAAACGATATTAGCAATCAAGCCACGCTGCCTCACTAATATAGGGATAAAAGAGAGAAGGCCATTTTTTTGATCCTTATGAGGCTTGTAGTCTGGACTAGGTGCCATAAAAAGAGTCACTCCTGTCCATTCTTCCTCAAAACGCTCACGTGGCAGTTTGCTCAATTTCACCCCAGGATCTGGATCGGCAATATAAATGCTATCCTTATCCTGCCCAGTCACCACATAGTAGTGGAGCAATTTCCCTTCCTTAAGAACATGAGCAACAAAAGGAAAAGTCAAATCTGGCAAGTCAAAAAGCGTCATATCCGCCTTGATTGCTCGCGTCTCAAAGCCAATCTCCTCTGCCACCTTGACCAAGCCCAAAGCCGTCGTCCCATCCATGGTCGTCTTGGCCAATTCTCGCAAGTGAGCCAAAGAATAATAGCTACCATAGTAGCCAAAAACCATGGCTAATGAAGCTACACCGCAGTCCATCTGATCCACCTGCGGACGATAGTGACGTTTCCCAAATTTCATATTCATCTCCTTTTTCCTAAACTCATCTGATAACAACTATCTTACCCCAATCTCCAAACAAAAACTGGACTTCCTTCCCAAATGCACCTATCTCCCTCCCAACTGCACTTTTAAGATAAAAAATAGGTAGAACAAACATTCTACCTAAAATATATATTTATTTCTTTTTCTTCCTAATTCTTTTGTCAATCATATATACAACGATAATCGAAAACAGCGGTGGTACAATATAACTCTTTTCACTCATTGTCAGCTGAAATCCCAGGGTTGCTAGTATCTTAAAGATGAAAATATTCATCAAAAATAGAAAAACAAATACTAAAAAATATCCTACAACCTTCTTCATTTCTTTTCTTCCACTTTCCTAATTTCTATAACTATTTTATCAAAAATATATGTAAAACTCCAAATAAACACCTCAACTGCACTTTCTTGGCAAAAAATAGGCAGAACAAACGCCCTACCTACTAAAAATATGGTATGAAAGGAAATTGATGTTTTACTGCTACCCTAGGCAAACTTGGAACAAATAAATCATTGATAGCAACATTTACGACATCCTATTTATTACTTCAATTTCTAATGTCCCTGCTATTTCTGAGCCACCTCTGGTATGATCTGTTCATAGTCAGAATATATAACACCGTTCTAATTTACGATTCATAGTTACTCCTTTTAAACTCCAATGTGATGCATTCTTAGATTCTACCCTAACCATTTTCAGCGCAGACTAACAAGTCATTCTTAGTTACTCACTCTACTTGCTTTTTATTGACCTTATATCCTAGATAAAAGAGCCCAAATAAAACAGGGTAAATTTCTGGATAAAATAGGGTATTAATCGGATTTTTCAAAATCAAATACGTTGCGATGTAGATTATGAGCGATACGATAAAATAACCCTCAGCAAAACCTAATAAAAATGTTTTCATGTTAGACTCCTATTTACCTGACAAGAGTGCTCGAGTTGTCAGAATAGCTCCACCAGTATATACAAACCCTTTAACAAAACCAGCGGCAATAGGGATAAGGAGAGGTAAGGCTCCCCCTTGAATTTCCTGCAAGTCTGTATTAGTCATTTTTTCAAATTTTAAAATAGATTTTTCCATAGCAATTTCTCCTTTAATTTTTACCACTTACCTGTCACATAATGATAACCTGCAATTCCCACTGCAGCAACTCCACCAGCAATTTTGGCTGCCGTCACGGGATTAGCGATTACCCAAGCTACAAGAGGCAACGCTCCCCCATCTACATTCATCAACTCTTCTTCTGTAAGAGTTACAAAGTTTTGTTCCATTTTGTCAAAATTTGTCATCTTTTTTCTCCTTTATTTCTATTTTTTAGTTTACGACTTCTGGCTCTTAAATCATTTTAAAAACCAGAATAGATAAATTACTGAATTCCTTTTCCTTCCTTTTCGTCTCACTTATCTATTTGAGAAGTGATTTAAAATGAACAGGTAAATTTCATTTATTTTAAATACCATTTGATAAACCATGGCAATAAGATTGGTAAATACATCGCGTAATCTCCTTCCTTTTCTTCTCACTTATTTATTCGAAAAATAATTCGAAAATGTACAATTAATTAAATTTTTATTTGAAAAAAATAATTTAATGAACCACGGATAAAAAAACCAGTCACATACATAAACACTCCTCCTTTTTCTTCCTTATCTATCTATTCGTAATTCCCACTAAAAGTTCTAAATTTTTTATTTTTCCTGACAATAAAAAAGCAACACGACTTGCATGTTGCTTCTTGCTATTCTTTACTTTTGACGACTTCTACCACATCTCCTACACTTTGCAGTTGGTCAATTTCCTCATCACTGATTTCGATATTAAATTCATCTTCCAGTGTCAAGATAAACTCCATCAAGTCAACTGAGTCAGCATCCAAATCGTCTTTCAGACTCAAGGATTCTGTCACGACAAAGTCCTCTCCCTGTCGCTCTTGGATAATGGTCACAATACGGTCAAAAATTTCTTTTTCTGTCATCTCTTTTATTCTCCTGAAAATTCACGCGCAGTTTGGGCAACTACGTCTGTTTCTAGCATGGTACGAATCTGACGAATCGTACTATAAACAGCCTTGGCATCGCTTGAGCCATGAGTCTTGACAACTGGTGCCTTGACACCAAACAAGACCGCTCCACCAACATCTGAGTAGTTGAGCTGTTTTTCAAACCTCTGAGGCTGTCCTTGAGAAGGAGGGCGCCTAGTTTCGCTCGAAGACCTCCACCTGTAATAGCGGTCTTGAGCAAGCCCATGATTCCCATAGCTGTCCCTTCAATGGATTTGAGCACAGCGTTTCCCGTGAAACCATCTGCCACGACAACATCCGCAACGCCATTCATCAAATCACGTGCTTCCACGTTTCCGATAAAGTTTAAACTTTCATCAGCCACCAGTAATTCATAGGTTTCCTTGCGAAGCGGGTCACCCTTGCTACTCTCTGTTCCGTTGTTGAGCAAGCCAACGCGTGGTTGCGCAATTCCACGGACATTTTTAGCATAGAAGGAACCTAGAACTGCATATTGATGGAGGTGCTGGGCTGTATTTTCCGCATTAGCACCGAGGTCCAGCATGTCAAACCCCTTCCCATCAATAGTCGGCAAGGTTGACATAAGCCCAGGACGATCGATATTCTTGATACGACCCACGATGAAAAATCCTGCTGCTAGTAAAGCACCTGTATTCCCAGCTGAGAGAACAGCGTCTGCTTCACCCTCTTTGACAGCCTTGGCCGCCAATACCATACTGGCATTTTTCTTCTTTCGAATAGCTCTCGTAGGTTCATCGTCTGAATCAATCTTCTCATCCGTATGGATAATGCTGACGCGCTCTGTGGCTGTCAGATATTGCTTGATTTTAGCTTCATCTCCGTAGAGTTGAACCTCGATATCTGAAAAGTCAGCTAGGGATTGATTGACACCCTCAACGATGGCCTGAGGTGCGTAATCGCCCCCCATGGCATCTACTGCGATTTTTTTCATTTCTTTTCCTCTTTTAGTAATTGTCCCCAGTCTGCTAGGGAATCAATAAATTTCTTTGATTTTAGGTGAATCCCAACGTACTCTTCGTAGAGTTGATCCATAAATTGGCGTAGCTCTTGCTTGATTTCAGGCTTGAGCGAAATGGTCTCCAAAGTCTCAAAATCAATGGCTTGAAATTGATTGAGCAGATAAGGGATATTGGGATTGAGATGGCAACGTCTCTCATCCTCATGATAATGTTCTGGACAGAGGCAGGCTCCATATTTGAAAGAAAAGTCAAAAGCCTGACCAACCCGATGGCAAAAGACACACTCATTAAAATTGAGGCTGATCCCAAATCGAGTCAAGATTTGAATTTCAAAAATATTGGTCAAAACCTGATAATCCAAGCCCGCTTCCATCAACTCCAAGGTCTTTTGTAAAAAAGCAAACAAGGGAGCATCCTGCTGATTGTCCTGCAAACTAGCATCTGCAAGAGCTGCCACGTAAGTCGCATAGGCCATGACAAAGAGGTCGCTATTAATCTTGGGAAAGGTCATCACCTCATGATAGTCCTCGATGTAACTAAGCCCGTCATCATTGATTCGCAAGAGAAATCGAGCCAGCACCAAGGGCTGAATAACCGGCGCCAGCTTAGACTGACCAGCGTGTTTGACGAAAAACATCCGCTTACCAGCCTGCTCAGTAAAAATCTTGACTAGCTTATCATCCTCACGAAAATTGCGATTGTAGATCACCAAGCCTTGACTCGTGATAGACTGAATCATGCTTCTCTCATGTACTCCTCAAGTCGTTTCATAGCTTCTGTGATAGTCTCCATGCTGGCTGCATAAGACAGGCGAACATAACCTTCTCCATAACGCCCAAAGGCGGCACCAGGGATAAAAGCAACAGCCTTCTTCTGAGCAAAATCCTTTAGAAAGGCAAAGGAATCTTGATTGTAGCCCGCTGGAATCTTAGCAAAGATATAGAAGGCACCGTCTGGTTTGATAATCTCAAAACCAAGAGCAGTCATTTCTCGATAATATAATCTCGACGCTGGATGTATTCCTTCTTCATCGGTTCCACATCGTTTTTACCAGCTGTCAAGGCCTCTACCGCAGCATGTTGAGCCATGGTATTTGCAGCAGTGACCAAGTACTGGTGACTCTTGATTAACTGAGCTGTAAAGGCTGCAGGAGCGAAAATCAGACCCAAACGCCAACCTGTCATAGCATGTGATTTAGATAGACCATTGATAATAATAGCCTGATCTCTCAACATGGTCCCCAGAGACACATGGGCTTCCCCTGTGTAGGTCAATTCTGAGTAGACCTCATCACAGACAACAAAAATTTCGTACTTGCGTAAAACAGCTGCCAAAGCTTCCAACTGCTCCCGACTGTAGGTAATTCCTGTCGGATTAGCTGGATAGTTAAGAATAACCGCCTTGAGCTTGTCTCCCTGCTCCAAAATGGCCTTCTCCAACATCTCTGGAGTCAAGACAAAACCATTTTCAGTCGTATCAATCTCGACGACCTCTGCCCCAACTAGATTGACAATCGGCTCATAACCTGGATAGGCAGGAGCTGGCAAGAGCACCTTGTCTCCCTCTTCCAAAATAGCCGTCAAAGTAGCAGATAAGGCTTCTGTCGCCCCAATTGTAACCAAGATTTCATTCTCAGGAGCATAGTCCAGTTGGTACTTTTCCTTAACAAAATCACTGGCCGCCTGACGTAGAGTCAGCAGACCACTCATCCCTGTATAGTAGGATTGATCCTGGTCAATCGCTCGCTTGGCCGCCTCCTTGACATGATCTGGCGTTGTAAAATCAGGTTCCCCCAAGGTCAAACGCAAGACTCCAGGAATCTCCGAAATGGCCTGGTCAAACTGACGAATCAACGAAACTTGAATCTTATCTAACTGTTTATTAAAGCGCTTAGTTAAGTCCATAGATACCTCCTACTTTCAAAACGTATCTCTATTATACTACAAAAGCCCCCCGACCGCAAAAATACATTATAGAATAGCTTTCCACTTTCTATTTTACTTTTCCTGTTTACAGGTCTATAATGGTAACAGATTCTATTTGGAGGTTTTTATGTCATTTCTATCAAAAAATGGAGCAGGCATCTTGGCCTGCCTTCTCATTTCTATCGTATCTTGGTTTCTAGGAGGACTTTTCCCCGTCGTGGGTGCACCTGTTTTTGCAATTTTTGCTGGAATGCTCCTCCACCCCTGGCTCTCACCCTATAAACAACTGGATGCGGGATTGACCTTTAGTTCAAAAAAATTGCTCCAATATGCTGTTATCTTGCTTGGTTTTGGTCTCAATATCTCGCAAGTCTTCGCAGTTGGACAATCTTCACTCCCTGTCATCCTGTCCACCATTTCAATAGCCTTGATTGTTGCCTACCTCTTCCAGCGCTTCTTTGCACTGGATACAAAATTGGCTACCTTGATTGGAGTAGGTTCTTCTATCTGCGGTGGTTCGGCCATTGCGGCGACAGCGCCCGTTATCCACGCCAAGGAAAAGGAAGTAGCCCAAGCCATCTCCGTTATCTTTTTCTTCAATGTCTTGGCTGCGCTCATATTTCCAACCCTAGGCACCTGGCTTCATCTATCCAATGACGGCTTCGCCCTCTTTGCAGGAACTGCGGTCAATGATACTTCCTCTGTGACGGCTACAGCTAGCGCTTGGGACAGTCTCTACCAGACCAATACCCTCGAATCCGCAACCATTGTCAAACTCACACGTACTCTGGCTATCATCCCCATCACTCTCTTTCTCTCCTACTGGCAAAGTCGCGAGCAAAAAAATAAGCAAGGCCTGCAACTGAAAAAAGTCTTCCCACTTTTTATCCTTTACTTTATCCTTGCATCTCTTCTAACAACCTTACTGACCTCTCTTGGTGTGTCCAGTAGTTTCTTTACCCCTCTCAAACAACTCTCCAAATTCCTCATTATCATGGCCATGAGTGCTATCGGTCTCAAAACTAATCTGGTCGCTATGATCAAATCCAGCGGAAAATCCATTATTCTCGGAGCTATCTGCTGGATAGCCATCAGCCTCACCAGCCTTGGTATGCAGATCCTTATCGGCATTTTCTAACACAAAAGGTAGCCCATCAGCTACCTTTTTCTTATGCTTCCTCAATCAAGCGTGTATGTTCTCTCTTGATGCAACGATTCATCACGATATCATCACATCCACCAGCACGCAAGATTTCTTCCGCTTCTAGACTTTCAAGTCCTAGCTGTGCCCAAAATCTTGGCATCAGCCTTGAGAAAATCACGCGCCACATCTGACAAAAACTCACTGCGACGGTAAACATTAACAATATCTACAGGAAAAGGAATCTCTGCTAGGCTATCATAAGCCTTTTCACCCAAGATTTCGCCACCTGCCGCCTTGGGATTGACTGGAATGATTTTATAACCCCGAGCCTGCATTTCCTTGGTCACTCGATTGCTGGTTATCTCCTCACGGTCTGACAAGCCCACCACAGCAAGGGTTTTACTCGTTGCTAGATACTGACGAATCACGCCATCACTTGGATTGATAAATTCTTGACTCATAGAAATCCTCCTTTTTCATCAGTATAGCACATTTTGAAAAGGCTTGCAGATTTTTAACATAAAAACCTCCTAGCAGTTCACTTCTGCTAGGAGTATGTTTTATTCTAAATAAAAACTTAAATCTTTTTCTCAATACTGAAAAGTGGAGAAAGTGGGCGTTTTTCATGAATACGCACGATAGCATCCCCTAATAGGTGAGCGATCGAAATCTGCTCAATCTTATCAATCAAACGCTCTTCTGGGAGATAGATGGTATCCAAAACAACCAATTTCTTAATAGCTGATTTTTGGATATTGTCCATAGCAGGACCAGAAAGAACTGGGTGTGTACAGCTTGCATAGACTTCAACAGCACCAGCTTCCGCAAGTGCATCTGCCGCATGACAAATCGTTCCAGCCGTATCAATCATATCATCAATCAAGATACAAGTCTTGCCTTCGACCTTACCGATGATATTCATGACTTCACTAGTATTCATCTTATCAACGCTACGACGTTTATCAATGATAGCGATAGATGTTTTCAAAAATTCTGCCAACTTACGGGCACGAGTCACTCCTCCATGGTCTGGGCTGACAACCACATAGTCAGAACCAACCATGCCACGACGCTCAAAATAATCCGCAATCAGAGGAGCCCCCATCAAGTGATCCACAGGAATATCAAAGAATCCTTGAATCTGCGCAGCATGCAAGTCGATGGTCAATAAACGATCCACTCCAGCTACTTCAAGCATATTTGCGACAAGTTTTGAAGTGATTGGCTCACGCGCTCTCGCCTTTCTATCCTGACGTGCATACCCATAGTAAGGCATGACAACATTGACAGATTCTGCACTCGCACGCTTCAAAGCATCCACCATAATCAAAATTTCAAGCAGATTGTCATTTACAGGCGAGCTAGTTGATTGTAGGATAAAGACGTGTTTCCCACGGATTGATTCTTCAATGTTGACCTGAATCTCTCCATCTGAAAATTGGCGAACACTTGATTTCCCCAACTCTATCCCAATCTCCTGCGCTACACGTTTTGCCAATTCTTGATTAGAAGAAAGGGCAAACAGCTTTAAATCAGAAAAAGACATGATTTCCTCCGGTATATATGTATCGCTTGTGCTTTTCACAAGATTTTTCCATCTACCATTGTAGCGCTTTTTGCACTATTTTTCAATCAAAAATAAAAGAAGGGCAACATATTTGTACCCTTGCATCATTCTTTTAAAAAATATTCTAGTTCATCAACTCATTGTGCTTCTCAACAAAGCGATACGCCTGATAAAAACCATAGAGAGTAATAGCCGTAACCACTGGAATCGCTAATGGCAACTCTGTCTCTAATTCTACAAAAGGAGAATTAAACAAGAAGTGAGTTCCCAAAGCTAAACCTAGGAAAACAAGCCCCTGTTTCTTGCCAACCTTCTGCCCTTTATAGGCTCTGTAAAGCAAGTAAATACCTACTACAGCCAGACCTGAAAAAGTCCAGTGAGAGGCAATTCCTGAGATGATACGCTCTAAAATTCTCGAAATAGTAAAGTCAAAGCCCTCTGGCAAATCCGTACGAATATAGCCAATATCCTCAATCATTTGGAATCCCAAACCAGAAGCAATGCTTAGTAAAAACAAAGATTTTAATTTTTGCACAGGAATCAAAGCTAAAACAAAAACAAGGGGCAACAATTTCAACGGCTCTTCTACCAAAGGAGCCACAATAGCACTTTCAAAGGCATTTAAAAATGCACTATCTGGGAAAAGAATACCCAGCAAATCATGGATATAGGTATTAGCAAAGCTAGACAGCCAGCCTGAAAGGAACATCCCTCCCAATAAAGACAAGATCAAGGCATTCTTTGGCAATTCCCATTTTTTCCCAATGCGGAAAAGGAAATAAAGAGCTGGAATCATGTAAAAGAGAGCTAGAAAGATAGAAACTCCCATTAGTCCATATTCCGCACCTGACATCGAACCGTCCATATAGTAGATGGTTTCATACTGTAAACCAATACATAGCAATAAGATAAATAAATAAAATGCTGTTTTTCTTCATACACTTTCTTTCTAAATGAAGTATTTATAATTCTACGACTGTCATACTTCCTGTATCTACATCGTAAATAGCACCAGAGATAACGACATCATCTGGTATTAAGGGAGACTCGATAAGAAGTTGCATATCCTCACGCACACTCTCCTCTATATCTTGGAAGGGCAAAAAGTCCTGATCTGACACATCGACACCTAGTTCCTCTTTTAAATACTCCTGAAAAGGCCCATTTTCAAAGGTCTGAGCACCACAGTCTGTATGGTGCAACACCACAATTTCTCTTGTCCCCATTTGTTGCTGGGAAATAACCAGCGAACGAATCATATCCTCCGTCACTCGACCACCCGCATTCCGCAAAATATGAGCATCTCCCAGAGCCAACCCAAGAGCTGGCGCAACGTGTAAACGCGAGTCCATACAAGTTACGATTGCAACCTTGGTCTTTGGTTTGATTGATAAATGAAGATCTCCATGCAGTTCTACATAGGCTTGATTGGCTTTTAAAAAATTTTCAAAATAGGACATGACAACTCACTTTCTAGTCTATCAGATAATTTGGAAACCAAATTATTTATATCCTATCTTACCATCTTTTCTTTGTCTTGTCAGTTGTCAACCTTCATATAAAAAAACTGGGACAGAGACATCCAGCTTCTAGCTTGGGCTTCTGTTCTAGTTTTATTTTTATGAACCTTTTTGGATATACTTATTGAGCGATCCTGCAAAGCTCTGAAGATTGAGACTTTGTACGTAGACCTCACCAGTTCCTCGGAAGGTATTCACCACTCCTTCGCCTGTACCAATAGACTGCCAGAAGCTATTTTCTAAGTGGATATTATAGTCCAAAGATTGACTCCAAGCCACCACATGGGCATTGTCAATGGTTATTTCTTGGTTTTGTAGCTCAATTTTCTTGATAGAGCCAAAAGCATTGGCCAAGAGACTTCCCTGGCCTTGGGTAGTCATCACAAAGAGACCGCCTTGCCCTCCGAACAGAGCTTTACCAATAGACTGACTCTCCATAGTATAGGAAGCTGTACCATCAAGAGCTAGAAAAGCCCCATCATTCAGTCGATATTGTTTTTCACCTAGTTCAAGAGCAATTACTTGCCCAGGAGTATCTGGTGCTAGAGCAAGGTTCCCGTTATCAGACTCTGCTACAGCTTGAGTAATGAAGGTGCTTTCACCAGAAACCATTGAACGTCCTACAGCTTTAACAAAACGTCCCAAACCTGAACCGCTAGCATTGAGCTGGGTATTGAGACTTACGTTAGGCGTGTGGTAAACCATACTACCTCGCTGGATATAGACGGTTTCTCCTTGATTGAGTGACAACTCTACCAAAGGAAATTGCATATGACTGTCCATAGAAAATTTCATAAGAAATTCCTCCTTGTTTTAATAAATGTTAGCAATAAAATAATTAGTCATCTAAAGCTGACCATAACTATTAGGAGAATACCTTTTTCAAGACTTCCTGAATCGTTGTCACACCAATGACCTGAATTTCCTTAGGCGGAGTGATTCCTGTCAAGGAATTTTTGGTACATAAATCTTGGTAAATCCCAGTTTAGCAGCTTCGTTGATGCGTTGCTCGATACGATTCACACGCCGAATCTCTCCTGTCAAGCCCAGTTCTCCCACAAAACATTCCTGAGGATTAGTTGGCTTGTCCTTGTAGCTCGAAGCAATGGCAACTGCAACAGCTAAGTCAATGGCAGGTTCATCCAATTTGACACCGCCAGCAGATTTGAGATAGGCATCCTGATTTTGTAAGAGAAGACCTGCCCGTTTTTCCAAAACAGCCATAATCAAGCTAACGCGATTGAAGTCAAGACCTGTCGTAGTACGCTTGGCATTTCCAAACATGGTCGGTGTTACCAAAGCCTGAACTTCCGCCAAAATCGGACGCGTCCCTTCCATGGTCACAACGATTGATGAACCAGTTGCTCCATCCAAACGCTCTTCTAGGAAAACTTGACTCGGATTGAGTACCTCAACCAATCCGCCCGACTGCATCTCAAAAATCCCAATCTCATTAGTGGAGCCAAAACGGTTTTTGACCGCTCTCAAAATACGAAAGGTATGGTGACGCTCCCCTTCAAAGTAAAGTACCGTATCCACCATATGCTCCAACATTCTCGGCCCAGCCAAGGTTCCTTCCTTGGTCACATGCCCTACGATAAAGATGGCAATGTTATTAGTCTTGGCCAGCTGCATAAGTTCAGCCGTCACCTCACGCACTTGAGAAACAGATCCCTGCACCCCTGAAATCTCAGGAGACATAATGGTCTGGATAGAGTCAATAATGAGGAAGTCTGGCTGGATGTGCTCCACCTCTGCTCGAACACTCTGCATATTGGTCTCTGCATAGAGATAAAACTCACTATCAATATCTCCCAAGCGCTCTGCTCGTAGCTTAATCTGCTGGGCAGACTCCTCTCCACTAACGTAGAGAACAGTACCTACTTGAGACAGCTGGGTTGAGACTTGTAAGAGAAGCGTTGATTTCCCAATCCCAGGATCCCCACCTATGAGGACGAGACTGCCCGGTACTACTCCTCCTCCAAGTACACGGTTGAATTCCTCCATCTCCGTCTTGGTTCGATTGACGTTTATAGAAGTCACCTCAGCCAGTTTCATGGGTTTGGTTTCTCACCTGTCAAGGACACACGCGCATTCTTGACCTCGGCAACCTCAACCTCTTCTACAAAAGAAGACCAAGATCCACAGTTGGGGCAACGTCCCAGATATTTAGGGGAATTATACCCACAATTTTGACATACAAATGTCGCTTTTTTCTTTGCGATGATAAACCTCTTTCTATATCTCTAACTCACACTCAATCACTTGGCAAAAATCAATCTTCTCATTTGGCACAAACTGGCGCATGAGCATTCGATGAGCAACAACTACCACAGTATGATGTTCTCGATACTTAGACATACATTCTAGAAACCGAGACTTCATCTCCGCAGCTGTCTCATATCGAATAGGACTATTAGGAAGTAACTTCCCCTTATTTTCTAGAAACATAGTACGAGCTTTTTCAAAATTATCTGTACCACTTTCATAAACCTGCCATTCATGTAATAAAGGCTCCACTCTTAAAGGAAGATCCGTAGCACAAACCATATAAGAAACCGTTTCTAAAGCTCTTGTGACTGCAGAAGATATGATTATTTCAGCTGAATGGAATAAAGGATTGGCGCTCAGTTCCTGAGCCTGCTGCCGTCCCTTCTCAGATAAGGGTGCTAAATCTATCCCAAATCCCGTATAAGAACGCTCCTCTAACTCACGGTAATCTGGCTCTCCATGACGTACAAAGATAATCTTCATTCTAGTGCCCTGTCGATCCAAATCCACCAGTTCGAACGCCATCAGCCGCATCTCCATCTGCAATTAAGAAAGGAGCAAAGACAGCCTGGACAACACGTTCTCCAACTTCAAGAACAACCTCTTGATCTGTGATATTCTTCATCTGTGCAAAAATATGCCCTTCATTTCCAGGATTTCCATAATAATCCCCATCAATGACTCCAACTGAATTAATCAAGACCAAGCCCTTCTTACGAGGATTTGAAGAACGATCATAGAGGTAGAGAACCTCAGTCGGTTGCATATAAGCCTTAACCCCTGTCGGAACTAATACAATCTCTCCTGGAGCGATAACTGTACGCACAGCAACCTTTAAGTCGTAACCAGCCGCATGAGCTGTCTCACGCTTGGGCAATAAATTTTCATCTGTAAAACTAGAAACCAATTCAAAACCACGAATTTTCATCATCTTCTCTTTTCTATTATCATTTATTCTAGATTATTCTATCTTATTTATTCGGAAAAAGCACGAAAAAAAGAGCACACAATTCAAATCGCTTAGGGCTGCTGGATTCCTCCCCTGACCCGCTTCACGCAGAACTGTTGCTCCACTATTTATTATATCACATTCCTATTCATTTTAAAAGCAAAATTATTTTTTCCGTCTATTTCTAAAAAAGTCCTGCATAATAGCTGCGCATTCATCTTCCAAAATTCCCGTTTCAACCTCCACACGATGATTGAGACGCTCATCTGTCAAGATATCGTACAAACTCCCAGCAGCGCCAAATTTCTTGTTTAGCCCCATAGACCACGTTTGGAATACGGGCGAGGCCAATCGCCCCACTACACATGACACAGGGCTCAATGGTCACAAAAAGCGTGCAATCCAGCAAGCGCCAACTCTCCTCACTCAGGTTCGCATTCTCTATGGCCATAATCTCCGCATGCATAACCGCTCGTTGCAACTTCTCACGCGCATTATGCCCACTGCCAATGATTTCTCCGTCCTTGACAATCACACAACCAATTGGAATTTCATCGTGTTCAAGAGCAATCTCAGCCTCTCTCAAAGCCTCCCTCATAAAGACTTCTTTTTCTTCAACTGTATAATTCATCCGTTTCTCTTTTCCTACTTATCGATTTTATTATTATATCATGAATCCCAAGACAAAAAAAGCCACCGAATGCGGTGACTTTATAGGGAGATTATTATGAAAAAGAAAAGTTTAGGATATTTGTTACAACAAGTTAGGAGGTCTTCTTGTAACTGTCTATAGTATAACCGACCTATCTTAAACAAATCTTAAAAATCTCTTATGACCAAACACTTTCTAAAATATTTGTTTGTTCACGACCAGGACCTACTGAGAAAGTAGAAATACGAACGCCAACCAATTCACTCACACGACGAACATAGTTACGCGCATTCTCAGGAAGATCTTCCAAATTACGAACTCCGGTAATATCTTCTGACCAACCTGGCAACTCTTCATAGATAGGCTTGCAACGTTTCAATTGCTCAAGACTAGCTGGATAGTAGTCAATACGTTGACCATCAAGATCATAGGCCACACAGATTTTCACAGTATCTAAACCACTCAAAACATCGATAGAGTTCAATGAAAGGTTAGTGATACCAGAAACACGGCGACTATGACGCATCACAACTGAGTCAAACCAACCCACACGACGTGGACGACCAGTTGTTGTACCATATTCATGACCCACTTCACGGATACGTTCTCCCACTTCATCAAACAACTCAGTTGGGAAAGGACCATCTCCTACACGACTCGTATAGGCTTTACATACACCTACAACCTTATCAATCTTACTTGGACCAACACCAGAACCAATTGTCACACCACCAGCCACAGGGTTTGAAGAAGTAACAAATGGATACGTACCTTGGTCGATATCTAGCATAACACCTTGTGCACCTTCAAAAAGCACACGCTTTCCATTATCAAGCGCATCATTCAAGATTACAGATGTATCTGTCACATATTTTTGATTTGTTGACCATATTCGTAATATTCTTCAAAAATATCATCGAAGGCAATCGCTTTACTGTCATACAATTTTTCAAAAAGACGATTCTTTTCAGCAAGGTTACGTTCTAAACGCTCACGGAAAATATCTTTATCCAAAAGATCTGCGATACGAATCCCAACACGAGCAGCCTTGTCCATATAAGCTGGACCAATTCCCTTAATTGTAGTCCCAATCTTATTGTCGCCCTTAGCTTCTTCTTGCAAGCGATCCAACTCGATATGATAAGGCAAAATGACATGCGCGCGATCAGAAATACGCAAGTTATCAGTTGTAACACCTTCCTCATGAAGATAGCTCAACTCTTTCACAAGAGATTTAGGATTTACAACCATACCATTCCCAATAACAGAGATTTTTTCAGGGAAGAAAATTCCAGATGGAATCAAGTGCAACTTAAATTTCTTACCATCAATCACAATCGTGTGACCTGCATTATCACCACCTTGGTAACGTGCAATCACTTCTGCATTAGCTGAAAGGAAGTCTGTAATCTTCCCTTTACCTTCATCACCCCATTGGGTACCTACAACAACAACTGAAGTCATAATCTTGTATGAGCCCTCAGGCTCTTCCTTTCTCACATACATGGCAGGACTCTCACCTGCAATTATATCTTACAATTTATTATAAGAAAAAATCGCCTTTTTATCAAGAAGAAACAATAGAAAGATTTGCTATTTCCAACTATTAAAAAATGATTTATAAAAATAACTAGCTATTTATTATTATCTTTCCATAAAAAAAGTGAATTTGTTCGGAAATTTACTCAAAACATCTCAACACGAAATAAATCCCCGATTCATTATCAATTTTTCAAGATACAAACGATAAGCAACACGATAATGATAAACGATAAAATCCCGATGACTCACAATACGATATCGGACAAGATAATAAATCAAAAATTTAAAATGAAGATGTTCCCAGTCCCAACTATCACCAAAGGAAGTAGCATACTCTTCTTCGATACTGTTATAGAAATCTGTCATCTGATCATAAATACTTTGTAGCATAAATATATACTCCTTTTTCTTTTTTTATGACCTTATTCTAACAAAAAAATTATAAACAGTTATTATCAAATCCTGAATTGTTAAAATACCAACCTCAAAAAAAATAACAAAAAGGAAAAGTTGACAGAATAGTAACAAATTTACTACCTAAATGTCAAACGATTAAAGACCTAAAAAGACCGACTTAAAACTTTTTGATTAAATACTCTTAGAACTATAATATTTTTTTATATAGATATTATGGATCTGATTTTTATAGTATAAAAAATTTCGGTAACTTCCACTTTACTGGCCAAAGTGGAAGTTAGTCTAATCTCTACAAGAAAAATGTATCTCACCAAATAACACAAAATAGATTATAAATTACATAACAAAAAAGAGGTCTTAACCTCTTTTAATTAACTACTCCGCCAGTAGGACTCGAACCTACGACATCATGATTAACAGTCATGCGCTACTACCAACTGAGCTATGGCGGAATAAAGCTAAGCGACTTCCATATCTCACAGGGGGCAACCCCCAACTACTTCCGGCGTTCTAGGGCTTAACTTCTGTGTTCGGCATGGGTACAGGTGTATCTCCTAGGCTATCGTCACTTAACTCTGAGTAATACCTACTCAAAATTGAATATCTATTCAAATCAAGAAAACCGTTCGCTTTCATATTCTCAGTTACTTTGGATAAGTCCTCGAGCTATTAGTATTAGTCCGCTACATGTGTCACCACACTTCCACTTCTAACCTATCTACCTGATCATCTCTCAGGGCTCTTACTGATATAAAATCATGGGAAATCTCATCTTGAGGTGGGTTTCACACTTAGATGCTTTCAGCGTTTATCCCTTCCCTACATAGCTACCCAGCGATGCCTTTGGCAAGACAACTGGTACACCAGCGGTAAGTCCACTCTGGTCCTCTCGTACTAGGAGCAGATCCTCTCAAATTTCCTACGCCCGCGACGGATAGGGACCGAACTGTCTCACGACGTTCTGAACCCAGCTCGCGTGCCGCTTTAATGGGCGAACAGCCCAACCCTTGGGACCGACTACAGCCCCAGGATGCGACGAGCCGACATCGAGGTGCCAAACCTCCCCGTCGATGTGAACTCTTGGGGAGATAAGCCTGTTATCCCCAGGGTAGCTTTTATCCGTTGAGCGATGGCCCTTCCATACGGAACCACCGGATCACTAAGCCCGACTTTCGTCCCTGCTCGAGTTGTAGCTCTCGCAGTCAAGCTCCCTTATACCTTTACACTCTGCGAATGATTTCCAACCATTCTGAGGGAACCTTTGGGCGCCTCCGTTACCTTTTAGGAGGCGACCGCCCCAGTCAAACTGCCCGTCAGACACTGTCTCCGATAGGGATCACCTATCTGGGTTAGAGTGGCCATAACACAAGGGTAGTATCCCAACAACGTCTCCTTCGAAACTGGCGTCCCGATCTCTTAGACTCCTACCTATCCTGTACATGTGGTACAGACACTCAATATCAAACTGCAGTAAAGCTCCATGGGGTCTTTCCGTCCTGTCGCGGGTAACCTGCATCTTCACAGGTACTAAAATTTCACCGAGTCTCTCGTTGAGACAGTGCCCAAATCATTACGCCTTTCGTGCGGGTCGGAACTTACCCGACAAGGAATTTCGCTACCTTAGGACCGTTATAGTTACGGCCGCCGTTTACTGGGGCTTCAATTCATACCTTCGCTTACGCTAAGCACTCCTCTTAACCTTCCAGCACCGGGCAGGCGTCACCCCCTATACATCATCTTACGATTTAGCAGAGAGCTGTGTTTTTGATAAACAGTTGCTTGGGCCTATTCACTGCGGCTGACGTAAAGTCAGCACCCCTTCTCCCGAAGTTACGGGGTCATTTTGCCGAGTTCCTTAACGAGAGTTCTCTCGCTCACCTGAGGCTACTCGCCTCGACTACCTGTGTCGGTTTGCGGTACGGGTAGAGTATGTTTAAACGCTAGAAGCTTTTCTTGGCAGTGTGACGTCACTAACTTCGCTACTAAACTTCGCTCCCCATCACAGCTCAATGTTACAGATATAAGCATTTGACTCATATCACACCTCACTGCTTAGACAGACACTTCCAATCGTCTGCTTTAGTTAGCCTACTGCGTCCCTCCATCACTACATACTCTAGTACAGGAATATCAACCTGTTGTCCATCGGATACACCTTTCGGTCTCTCCTTAGGTCCCGACTAACCCAGGGCGGACGAGCCTTCCCCTGGAAACCTTAGTCTTACGGTGGACAGGATTCTCACCTGTCTTTCGCTACTCATACCGGCATTCTCACTTCTATGCGTTCCAGCACTCCTCACGGTACACCTTCTTCACACATAGAACGCTCTCCTACCATACCTATAAAAGGTATCCACAGCTTCGGTAAATTGTTTTTAGCCCCGGTACATTTTTCGGCGCAGGGTCACTCGACTAGTGAGCTATTACGCACTCTTTGAATGAATAGCTGC